>OBLU010000124.1_pt1 | contig 70837 bp, 62 predicted proteins | sample 1518681 | NCBI WGS metagenome assembly OBLU01 (sample SAMEA3539304, study PRJEB22396) | soil metagenome | biome: tundra; feature: field; material: soil | place: USA | collected 2010-05 | depth 0.15 m | reverse complement strand
AACACCCTCACCGCCAGCGAATGCGCGAACTACTTTGCCTCGTCCGGATATGTAAGCACTTAAATTGCAAATGCTCTAGCGCGGGATTGGATGAATTGCGAACTCAGTTTGCAGATAATTACCCTCAGTTATCGCATAATGGAGCTATCGATTTCAAACGCAACGGAGAGGGAGCCTTAACCAGAAAATGAATACCCCCTACCCCCCGTACCCCCCGGAGGCATCCGCTGTAAAACTTTGAAAATACAAAGGATTAGGTCCGACCTCACATTTTTGTGAGTTCGCTCCGTCTTCGCCTTTCGCAGGCAATTCCGGACCAATAAAACTCTTGTAACTTGTTGATAATACAAGATATGTGAAAAGATAGTCAGGATACTTTGGGTCGAGCTAACTCGCTGGCTTGCTGCCCCTGAACATCCCATAGAACTCAACAAAACCCTTCAGCCGCACAACCTGAAAGTAGTCACTGGCCACAAGGTAGAAGACCAGCGCGACAGCGTCGATCGTATGCAGTGCGTCGGTGCCTAGCTGGTCGCTGAAGGGCAGAGGCGCGGCGGAGAGCACCATCGCCAGCACAACCAGCGCCAGCTTCACGATGCCCATCACGAGGTTGATCTCCACCAGTTTGCCGGTAAACGGCTTGCCCAGCCGCAGGCTGCGCACCACCGCTTGCGCCGGAGTGCAGTCCTCAAGCAGCACGAGGAGCGGCGCAATGGATACCACCCAGCTCCCCAGCGCCCAAAGCGTATAAAAACCCAGCGATAGAAAGATGGCCCAGAACGAGAAACCAATCAGGTCCGGCTCGCCGCCAGCAGAAATGTGCGTTGCCGCCGCCCACGTTATGGCGCGGTACCAGCCCCAAAAGGTCGCCAACAGCCCTGCAAGGAATGCGGATTGTAACGCCATCATTTCCTTTGGCCTGAACAGCAGGACTGGGTCCATGCGCTTCAGGACAGCGCTGCGGCCGAGCCCGGAGACAACGACCCAGGCAAGTGCCGCCAGCGGCACAAACGAGTGCAGCACAGAAGCCAAATGCGGTTGGTACAGCGCCCAGGCGTGGGAAAGCTGCACCGCGGCGACCCAGGGGTTTTGGGGATTGATTGCATTCAGCCCCGTGGACTCGAGCGGAAGGGCTGCGAGGATATGTTTCGTCTGCATCCAGCAGGCTCCAAGGAGCGGAATCCCGAAGACCCAGCGCCAGGCGACTTCGATCAGGGTAAGCGAAGGCCGCGCAAACACCCAGCCCATCTGACCGACGAGCGATTGTGTTCCGCGCAAAGGCGCGGCCATGCTACCTCACCACCAAATTGACCAACTTGCCCGGAACGACAATTACCTTGACCACGGTCTTGCCCGCCGTGCGCACCTGCATTTTTTCATCCGCAAGTGCCGCCGCTTCAATCGTCTTCGCATCGGCATCGGCGGGAACAGTCACCACTGTGACCAGCTTGCCATTGATCTGCACCGGAATCTCCAGCTCGTCTTCCTTGGCCAAGCCAGGGTCGCTCTTGGGCCAGGGCGCGCGCAGGACTGAGCCGTCCTCGCCAAGCTCCTCCCACAGTTCCGCCGCAAGATACGGCGCCAGCGGCGCCAGCAGCAGTACCAGCGAAAACAGCAGCTCATGCATAGCCGGTGCGCTCACCTCGCCTGCGGCCAGTTGCGCATCGGATGCCAGCATCTCATTGACCAGTTCCATGATGGCCGCAACGCAGGTGTTGAAGTGCCAGCGCCCTTCAAAGTCCTGCGTAATTTTGGCGATGGTCTGGTGCAGCTTGCGCAGCAACTTGAGTGAGGTTCCGGTTGGAGGATCCGCCTGCTGGCCACGTCCCACACGCGCCAACGGCGCATATTTCACAGCCAGCCGCCAGACGCGTGCCAGAAAGCGGCTCACCCCAGCCACTCCGTCCTCTTGCCAGTCCAAATCTCGATCCGGCGGCGCGGCAAACAAGGCGTACATCCTTGTGGCGTCGGCGCCGTACCGCGCCACCATGTCGTCGGGCGAAACCACGTTGCCCTTCGACTTGGACATCTTGGCCCCGTCTTTGATGACCATGCCTTGCGTGAACAGCCGCCGTGCCGGCTCATCGTTCACAATCAGTCCCAGGTCGCGCATCACCTTGGTCCAGAAGCGCGAGTAGATCAGGTGCAGAATCGCGTGCTCAACGCCGCCAATGTACTGGTCGATGGGGAACCAGTAGTTGGCCAAGGCCGGATCGAACGGCTCGCGGTCGTTTTTCGAATCTGTGTAGCGGTAGAAGTACCAACTCGAATCGACGAACGTGTCCATCGTGTCGGTCTCGCGCTTGGCCGGCCCGCCGCACTTGGGACAGGTGGTATTCAGGAACTCCGGCACGCGGCTCAGGGGCGAACCACCCTGCTGTGTAATCTCAATCTGCTCTGGCAGCACCACGGGCAACTGCTCATCCGGCACCTGCACCAGCCCGTCCTTTTCGCAATGAATCATGGGAATGGGCGTTCCCCAGTAGCGCTGGCGGCTCACGCCCCAGTCCTTCAAACGGAAAGTGACTTTGGGTTCGCCAAATTTCCAGGCAAGAGCAAGCTCCTGCATCTTTGCCTGGGCTTGCGTGCAAGTCAGCCCATCGAATTCCCCGGAGTTCAGCAGCACACCCTCTTCCGAAACAAAAGGCAGCACCACGGCAAGCGTTTTGTCTTCCGGATGAATTACCTGCACAATGGGCAAGTTGTATTTGAGGGCAAACTCGAAGTCCCGCTCGTCGTGCGCAGGAACGCTCATGATGGCGCCTGTCCCGTAGTCGGCAAGAATGTAGTTGGCCACCCAAATAGGAATGCGCTCGCCGTTGTACGGGTTCACGGCAAAGTGCCCAGTGGGAACGCCGTGCTTCTCGATCGCGCCCAAATCTCCGGCTTCCCTGGCCTTTTTCTGCTGCTCGATCATCTCCTCGACCTGGGCCTTCAGCTCGGGATTGGCTGCGGTGAGCTCGGCCACCAACGCGTGCTGTGGCGCAAGCTGCACGCTCGTCGCGCCAAAGATGGTGTCCACCCGCGTTGTAAACACGCGAATCCGGATTTTTCCTGGTCCCTGGTCCCTGCCAGGGACCCAGGCGAGAGGTCTTTGCTCGCTGGGGTGGCTATTCGCTGTTCCCTTTTTCTTGGTCCCTTCCAAAAAGAAATCCACCTCGGTGCCTTCGCTGCGCCCAATCCAGTTGCGCTGCATGGTCCGCACCTTCTCGGGCCAGCTATCCAGCTTGTCCAGGCCGTCGAGCAGTTCCTGCGCGTAGGCGGTAATGCGGAAGAACCACTGCACCAGGTCGCGCTGATCCACTTTCGTGTCTTCGTGCCGCCAGCAACAGCCGTCGATGACCTGTTCATTGGCCAACACCGTGGCGCACTCAGGACACCAGTTCACCTTGCTCTTCTTGCGATAAACCAGGTCTCTCTCGTACATGCGCAGGAAGAACCACTGGTTCCAACGGTAGTAGTCGGGCAGGCAGGTGGTCACTTCCGTAGCCCAGTCGTAGCCCAGGCCGAGGCGCTCCATCTGCCGCTTCATGGCAGCGATGTTGGCCAGCGTCCACTCGTGCGGGGGCGTGTTGTTCTTGAGCGCCGCATTCTCGGCGGGCAAGCCAAAGGCGTCCCATCCCATCGGATGCAGAACGTTGTAGCCGCGCATCCACATGTGCCGGGCCAGCGCGTCGCCAATGGAATAGTTGCGCACGTGTCCCATATGCAACTGGCCGCTGGGATACGGTAGCATCTCCAGGACGTAATACTTGGGTTTGCCACAGGACGCAGACTCGGCCGCGTACAACTGGGGGTCCGCCGCCCACCGCTTCTGCCATTTGGGTTCTATCGCCGAGGGATCGTAACGCAGTTCGTTGTCTTCCGCCATCACCCTTCAAGTGTAAACGGGGAGGGAACCCGAAGCGCACACGCAGTTCAAACCTGCGGAGCTGCTTGCGCGATCAAGGGGGGCAAAGGCGTGTATAATATGTATTACAACGAATACAAGGTGCCCCAATGTTGGCCGTGCGCGTTTCCGATGCGATTGAAGGCCGTCTCGATAAACTTGCCAAGTTGACGGGAAGGCCCAAGAGCTTCTACGTGCGCGAAGCCCTGGACGCGCATCTGGACGAGATCGAGGACACCTACACCGCCCTTTATAGGTTGGAACATAAAGCCAAGCGCTGGACGCTAGAGGACCTGGAGAAGGGGCTTGACCTCGAAAAGTGATCCGGGGCGGACGCAGGCCTGGACCGTCGAATTCGACGACCGCGCCCGACGTGAACTGCGCAAACTCGACGCCAAAACTCAACGAGCCATCCTCCGCTATCTGCGGGAACACATTGCCGTCGTGGATGATCCCAGGCGCTTTGGCAAACCGCTGCGCCGGAACCTGGCTGGCCTTTGGCGCTATCGTGTTGAAGACTACCGCCTGATCTGCCGCATCGAAAATGAGCGCGTTGTTGTGCTGGTGCTCGAGGTCGGTCACCGCCGCGAAGTTTACGAAGACTGATCTAAAACTCAATAAGGCTCTTCAGCACCCTCACATTCCGCTCTTCGTCGCCGGGCTCGTCCACTGGGGTCTCGGCAATAAATGCGGCGTGAGCGAAGCGCTTGTCATTGAGCAGCCGCCGGAATGGCTCTATGCCCATGGTTCCCTGGCCAATGTGTTCATGCCGGTCGAGCTTGGATCCGCGCTCGGCCTTGGCGTCGTTACAGTGCCAGACCCGCACCGCTTCAAACCCCATCGTGATGGCAACCTGGTCCATCGTCTCCGCGTAGCCTTCGGCACTGACCATGTCGTAGCCGGCTACATGAGAGTGGCAGGTGTCCAGGCACACGCCCACCGGCGCGGTAGGCTTGATCCGCTCGACCAGCTCGGCCACCTGCTGAAAGCTGCCGCCCAACGAGAACTCCGCCCCCGCCGTGTTTTCGATCAGAATGTGGAAACCGGTGCCGTGCCATGGCAGCCCGTCGATAGCGCGCGTAATTGAGCCCGCCGCGAGCTTGAGGCCCTCATCCCGCGTCAGTCCCTTCCACGAGCCGGGATGCAGCACCAGGTACTCGGCGCCAAAGATCAGCGCCCGCTCAATCTCTCCGCGAAACGCCTCGATGCTCTTCTGGCGCACTTCGTGCGACTGGCTGCACACGTTCACCAGGTAGCTTGTGTGAATCACCAGGGGGCCAACGTCAAGGCTGGCACGCAGTGCCTTCAGGCGCACGGCCTGTTGAGGGTCCACCTTAGGTGCGCGCCACATCCGCGGGCTCGACGAAAAAATCTGAAAGGTATTGGCGCCTATCTCCCGCGCCCGTTCGACGGCGTTCGAAGCCCCGCCTGCCGTACCCAGATGCACACCAATCCGCTTGCTCATGCGGATAGTTTAACGCCCCGCCTCTAGTCGTCATCCTTCGCTTTCTTCTTCGCGCGCACCTTTAGCATCGCAGGCACCGCCGCGCCGCCCATGGCGTCTTTCCACAGAATCATATTCAGCTTTTGCGGGTCGGCGCGGTCTTCGTGGCGAAAGTCCATCTTCATGCTTTCTTTGGCGCCCTCGGCCGTCTTGGCATTCGCCGTGTAGATCAGGCCGTTGTCGCGATTCGATTCATCCGCCGTGTACGCCGACTGATCGCCGGGTCCAGTGAACAAAGTTGAAATCAGCGAACTGAATGCATCGTTGTTGTTCATTGGCGGCAACCCCAGCAGCGATTCCATCGTCCGCACCACGCTTACCGTCGAGTAGAACCGGCTGTCGACAATCGCCGCACCATCGGCGGCATGCGGGGCATACTTGCTGATCACCAGCGCAACGCTCCGATGTGCGTCCACGTGATCGCCGCCATCCTGGGCATCGTCTTCCAGGATGAAGAACGCCGTATCGTCCCAGAACGGCGAATGCGAAACAGCCTCAACAAGTCGGCCCAGGGCCAGATCGTTATCGGCGACGGAGGCGCGTGGCGTCGGGCCGCCAGGTCGCGTTCCCGCGGTGTGATCGTTGCCCAGGCGCATGGTAATGTAAGCCGGCATCGTGTCCTTTCCTTGTTCCTTATCCGCAACCCATGCCTTGAAATGGCTGAGGAAAACGTCGACTCTGATTTGGTCCGGCACCATCAGGTTGAAGTCTGGCGACTCCTCCGCAAAGTGGCCCACCAACTCCGGTTTGGTGGGAATATTCGTCGCCATCAGCGGAATCGGCCAGGCAAACTTGTTCACACCGCCGCCCCACTCATCAGGAATCGGCTCACCCGGCGCAATCGCCTTGCGCGCGCAGTCTCGGCCTGCGAGCATTGGTCCCTGCTGCGGATTCGCGGTCTGCGCCTCGTTGCAAAACGTGGTTGCAACGTACTCGCCGAAGTTGTAATGAGTCTTGCCGTGCGCGGCTACGTTGCCCCATAGATATCCGCTGCCCGGTTCATCGACGTCGGGAATCTTCTGCAGCAGCGGATAGCCCTCGGCGACCACGCCCTCGAAGTCATAGGTTCTCTGGCCGCCACGATAGTTCTGTTGCCACGACTTCTCCAGGTAGTCAGACCCGATGGCCGCATTCGACCACACGTGCCCATCGCCCGACACTTCGCCCGAGTCGTAGAAATTATCCAGCACACCAAACTGCAGGGCGAGTTTGTGCTCATTGGGCGTGATCGTCGCGCCATACATGGTCAGGCTCGGGTCGCCATTGCCCACAGGCTTGCCGCCCTGGCTCAGGTCGCCAAGAATCTGATCGTAAGTCCGGTTCTCCTTGATGATGTAAATGACGTGCTTGATCCGGTTCTGCGTTTCCCCGACAAAGGCAATCTTCTCGTTCGCCGCCTTCATCCGGTTCGATTCAAGCACCACCGAGGTCCACCGCGGCAAATCCTTTTCGATATCAGCCGCATCCAGCGTGGCCAGGGAGCCGTACAACAGCGTGCCAATGTAGGTGGTCTTCCTCAGGTAGCGGCTTTGCCCCTTCGCGGCCTCCGTCGGCCGCGGGGCCATGTTGTTCGGTCCTGTTCCTTTTCCCTTCGCGGTAGCAACATAGAGCTTTCCACCGGAAGGCGAGGGAAGAAACGCCATCGACATCGGCATCCACTCGGTGGGCACAAATCCTATCGGCTCCACCATGCCCTGCTTCGACGCCTGCATCGTCAATTTCGTTGTGTCGATGATCGCAACCGCATCGCTGGCCGAGTTGGCCACATACAGCCGGCTGCCATCGGCGTTGACGGCCACCGCCTCTGGCTCCGCGCCAAAGTAGCTCTGCCCCGGAAGCCGCGTGTCGAAGTAGCCCTTCACTGAGAACTGGTCGCCATGCGCACCAGAGCCCACATTCACCGCCGCAACAGCATCGCGGTTGGCCAGTGGCACATAGACCGTTTTGCCATCCGGCGAAAACTCGAACGCGCACGGATGCGTCCCCGGAGCTATCGGGCTGGGCGGCTTGAGCAGGGCCAGCTTCCGTCCCACCACCCCTTTGGCCAGATCGAGTTCCACAATCTCTGACGCGTTCCACAACGCCACAAAAGCCCGCTTGCCGTCCCTTGTAATCGCAAGGGCAACGGGATAAGTCGAGGGCACAGCATCGCTCTCAGAGAGATCGAAAGTCTTTTCGATCGATCCAGTGGCGGCGTCAATCAGCAGCACGTTGTCTGAGAGATTCTCGGCGACCAGAAGCTTCTCAGCTCCCGACGGGCCTAGCACCGCAATCGCCGCCGGAAACGGCACTCCCTTATTGCTTTCCAGTCCGCCAGGCAGCAGCGTCTTCCGCCCAGCGGCCAGGGTCTCGAGCGGCAGATGAATGAGCCGCTCCGGCGCGATTCTCCCTGCCACGAAGCTGTAAACCAGAACACCGCTCCCGGTATCGTCCTTCGTATTGCCGAGCGGGTCGGTCGAAGAGGCCATGCTTGCGTACACGTGGCTGCCGTCGAAGCTGAACGCCAAACCGGAGTAGAGCGTCTGCTTGGCGACCCGCGCCAGAGTGCGCGAATCCGGAAAATCCGTCACCACGCCCGTCTGCGTGTCCAAGACTGCCAGCGACTGCTCATACAGAGACTCATAGGTTCCGTACCCTGCATTCACCGTGACAACATAGCGGCCATTCGGAGAAACCGCCATCGTGATTGGGAGGCTATTCAGTCTCTGCGGTTGCCCCGGAATCTCCCCGATCAACTGTTTGCTTGTGGACAGATCAACCGTCTGTGCCGCAGCCAACTCCGGCCCAACAACCAGGGCCGCCCCAACAAGAGCAATCAGAACCTTCTTTTCCATGGCAAAACCATAGCAAATCCGCCACCACTTGCGCTTTACACCGCCATTACATTCCATCACCAATTGCAGGCATGGCCGGACCGTCCTCGAGCGGGGTTGGTGAAGACCAGGGGAAAGCTGGGAAGACCGCTCTGCTCTACAGGCTGATGTTGGCGGAAGGGCATCTGAGGGGAACACGGTGCGCGGCGAGGGTACGAAGGATCGCGATGTTGCCGGTCCAGCGAGTTAGCAACTGGCCTCAAGTGCGGAACCCACTTCGTGAAAACGAAGCGAGAAAGTCGTCGTGTCGTTGGAGCACATCTCGGCAGCATGGAAGACGATTTCAATCAACTGGGCCAGCATCTTGATCGCATCCAAATTTTGCTGTTGATCTCGCCGGTCGCATGCCAAACATCATGATGCAACCCCGTCCGGAGATGATTGCATTCAACTGGGTATCTGCTTGACTACTCCTGGCGCAACAGGTTGTGGTCACTTTGGTTGACGACACGCGATTTGGCGCGTATATGCTTTAGTATCTGTCAGTTGCGTTGTGAATCGCCAGGTTTTGGCGTAAATGCGATAGCAACAACGGCTCCGACGCGCATGTTCAGAACTTCATTGCTTCTGTGCTTGCTAGTTCATGTTGTTGTAAAAGGGGCATCTGCCGAACAGATCAACCAGTCCCGCGAATCTTTCATTGCAGAAAGTGGTAACGTGCGGCCTGTTGAAAATGTCCTTGTAGCCAATGAACCCGAATACTACCAGCGCGCTTTTTTGCCCGCTCTCAGCCGACCATTCGCTACCCCCATCCAGGGGTTTTCCGATTCCCATCAAGGGATATTGTTCGCCGGGTGCCAAGGTGCCGACGGTGATTGCCATAGGCGCGTGGATGATGCCTCCGGCAACGTCTCGTGGAACCAGATTCGGCTCATAGATAAATTTGAACCCGCCGTGGTCGCCGACTCCCTGCGGATCGTTGGTCAGATTCTCGTTCCGGCCAAATGGAGTCTTTCTGGCAGCGGATATGACCTTTCGCATCCACAGTTCATCAGAAGTGTTCAGCTCGCCGGTACGGGACATATCGCCGAACATAATAATGGTGTGGATGTTTCTTGCTGGAGTCCTACCGTTATTGACGATTACCGACCCGGCCACTTGGCTTCCTGCGCCATATTGCGTCGTGACATCGGAGAATCCAACCCATGCTCGTTGGTCCAACAGCATTTGTTCTTGAGTGGCCTTGATCGACTCTTCAGCGTTCTGAGCAACTTGTTTGTTGTTAGATTCCAAATCTTTGACGCTTTGATCTATCGAGCGAGCCATCCAATTCTCGTTATCGATAATCCGTCCAATTTGTTCATTGGTGTGTGTGTCGCTCAGATTAACCATTAGCAGTTGAAAAATTGCGGCGCCAGTGTAAAACAAAGTTCCGAAGGCTACCATCACGCTTGTGATAACCATCGCCTGATTGTGGAAAGCAGTATGTTTCCAACGCAGTTTCCAGTGCTGCCAAAGGGTCATCGCTTTCTACTTCCGCTGGTTGAAATCTGTTGCATTGTGGGTTCTTTGATCGGAGTCTCTGGTTTTATGTTGGTGCTGTTTTTCCCGCCTAAACCGCTTTCAAAAGCGCTCAGTGTGGCTGTTTGCTGCTTGATGGTCGCAATTAGTTTAATGGTGTTGTTTTTCCAAATCCTATTGATTTGGATTCTGTGAATAACACACGAGCTGGGTATCCGCTTCACTCACCAGGCCCCAATGGGTTGAGCAAACGCGACAGCCGTTGCCCCACCGGTTGCGGTTTGGTGAGTAAAGCGGATACCCAGCACACACGAATATCACGAAGGACCGAAGGTTGGCGACAACTTTCACTTGCTATGCCAGCTGTTTCCTTTGTGCTGACACCACAACCGCGCACACCGCCGGTGGTAATCGCATTCAATCTTTTTCCATAACGCAATACTCGGGAGGCTTTGCAAATATGGCTCTCAGTGCTATAATAAACACAATGTCGAATACGCCTCCGCCGCAGCTTCGCGTGTTTGCGTTTAAGGATGTCGTACGGTTTGCTCGCAAGTTTCACATTCCAGACGATGGAATCTGGGATGTTGTGCGTTCCCAACCCGACGCGGATCTGGGCGGCGGGCTGTACAAGTACCGAATCGCAAGACCAGGGGAGGGATCTCGTGGCGGCGGCCGGGTTCTGATCGCCTTGAAGATCGGGAGTCGGGCGATTCTGATGTTTGCCTGGGAAAAGAAGAATATGGAAAACATCAAGCCCAACGAATTAAAGGCGTATCGGGATGTCGCAAAATCATATCTCGGATACTCGGATTCGCAGATGACCAAACTCGTAAAGGATAGGGTTCTGGTCGAGATCATCCAACCCAAAGAAGGAGGACAAAATGGTTAAGACCTACAAAAGCAAAGCGATGGCGGCTCTTCACGAGAATGTTAGCGATCTCTACCGCGTTGGCATGATCGACAAAAAGACCATGCGGAAATTCGATGCAGCCTGCTTGACTCCCGTGCGCAAGCTGAGCCCATCCGCTATCCGGCGTATCCGCTCCAAAGCCGATGTAAGTCAGGCCGTTTTTGCCGCTCATTTGAACGTCACGGTTGGCGTTGTCAGCAAATGGGAGCGCGGCGAGAAAATTCCGAGCGGACCCGCGGCAAAGCTGCTCGCACTGGCGTCCATTCGCGGAATCGAAGCCATTGCCTGATGAATGTGGTGGCAGGGGAAGCTATGTGCCAGTCGCTTGAATAGCCGGGAGATCGGTATTTGCTTCCCTTGCCGGAGCTTTCCGTGGCGGTAATTTCCGGGCCTGTTTCTTTTCTGGATGCAGAATTATGTCCAGAGGAACAGGCTCGATAGCCACAGCTTGCTGAACCAACCGATAGAACAGCTTTCCCCTATTCATCGACTTGCGCCGGTTAAACCTGAACGTAAACTCATCCAAGTAGTAGTCCAAATGTTTATGGCTGACCGCCCCCTGGTGTGTCCCCATCAGCCAGCGTTTCAGCAGCGAGATCACCAGATGGACGCGCGGTAGCAGTTCGGAGGGCTCTTCTTTCCGGCCTTTAAGTACTGTTACCTCGTGCTCGAATCCAATGGAGCCAACTTTCCGGTAGCCCTTCCAGCCATCCGTGTGGACCACGCTGCCGGGTGTGACTGACTCCAGGAGAAAACGGTTAAGATTTGGCGCTGATCCGTTTAGAATCTGGCGGAATCGAATTCGCCCCATTCCAGAACCTTTTTCTTCTACTGCTACAACCACGAGAGCTTTATCGGCAGTGCCTCGGCCACGCATTTCCTCCTCCGGAGCGCCAATATAGCACTCATCGACCTCGACTCTCCCACTCAGCAGTTCCCGGCCCGGTCGAACCATCGCCCGGCGGAACTTGTGCAGCCAAGTCCATGCGGTTTCGTAGCTTTTCAAACCGAGGATTCGTTGCAAGCCCAGTGCGCTGGCCCCGTTCTTCTGTGTCGTTACCCACCACATCGCGCGGAACCAGACAGTGAGGGGAGTATGGGTGTCCTGGAAGATAGTGCCGGCTGTTACCGATACCTGATGCCTGCATGCTGTGCATTGGAGAAGGATTTCGTGACAAGGCCAGAAATTGGCGTTGCCGCAATTCGGACAGCGAAAACCATCCGGCCATCGTAAACGAATCAGATATTTCCGGCAGGCTTCTTCTGTCGAAAACATTGTTTCAAGTTCCAGGATACTGCGCGGATATTCTTCTATCACAAAGAGATACTACATCTTGTGGCAGGAGTAGTCAAGCAGATACCCAGTTGCATTCATTACCAAGTATCAGGATCGATTGATCTACGGAACTGATCTCGAGATCGGGTTTGGGGAAGCGAAGGTGTCGGAACAGAGTCAGATGATGAAAATAACTACGCAAAGAATTGGCGATTTCTGGCCACAGACGATACCTTGAACGTCCGCGGCCACACGGTGCAGGGACTAGCTCTCTCCCAGTCCATCCTGCGCAAGCTCTATCGTGAAAATGCTTGCATTGGTTCCCCGGATTGCTCGGCAACTCACATTGAGTCCTTGTTGTGGACACCCCCTCCCTCGACCTTGGATCGCCGCATACGTGGAAAGGAAGGGGATTCCTACGTTGGCGGCTAGGTCGCTCTTTCGGAGGGTTCCTGCTACTGAAAGCTCACATCGCAGTGCACTCGACCGGCTGACCGGAACCGTCCAACCCTGGGCCTGCAATAATCCATGAATATGCGCACCGTCTTGACAGCGAAGAGGCTTTGGAACGGAAACAGCCTGCTCGATGACCCGGTAGTCGAAATCGAGGATGGGCGAATCGCCTCCATTTCAAGCCGCAGGAGCGGCGAGTTGTCCCGCGAGGCTCCCGTCCTGGGCTTTCCCGGTGCGACGCTGGCTCCGGCGTTTCTCGATGTGCATATCCACGGTGCAGCCGGCCACGATGTGATGGAAGCGACTCCTGAAGCGCTTACGACCATCGGCCGTTTTCTTGCCGCGCATGGGACAGGGAGCTTTCTGGCAACAACCGTGACCTCTCCTCTGGATGCTACCCTACGCTCGCTTTCAGGATTGGCCAGGTTGGTGGCGCAACCGCCGAACCCTGCGGAAAAGTCGGCCTGGCCGATTGGCATTCATCTGGAAGGACCGTTTCTATCGCACACCAAACGAGGGGCACAGCCGGCGGAGCACCTGTTGGCGCCTGACATTGGCGTCTTCGACCGATTCTTCGATGCTGCCGAAGGCAACATCCGATTGATGACGCTGGCCCCGGAGTTGCCTGGAGCTGTCGAGCTGGCCGCACACGCCACCGCGCGCGGCGTCCGGGTCTCCGTGGGCCACTCGAATGCAACCGCCGAGGAGACCCGGGCCGTCCTGGCCGCCGGTGCCGCATCCGCAACGCATACATTCAACGCCATGCGCGCTCTTGACCCCCGCGAGCCGGGCATCCTTGGCGTCGTTCTCACCGCAGATTCCCTGTTTGCGGAGCTCATCTGCGACGGCGTCCACACCGCTCCGGAACTCGTAAACCTGTGGTGGAGGGCCAAGGGCCCGGAACGGGCTATTCTGGTGACCGATGCAATGAGCGCCACCGGGATGCCCGAGGGCGAGTACCTTTTGGGCGGGTTTGCGGTTCAGGTCGCCAACGGCAAAGCTTTAATCGGCGACGTCCTGGCCGGGAGCGTTCTCACCCTTGATCGCGCGCTCACCAACTTTGTTGGATTTACCGGCGCGCCGCTCGAGCAGGCTCTGCGTTTGCTTACCGCCAACCCCGCAGCCATGACCGGCCTGACCGATCAAGCCGGCTCCCTTACCCTTGGCCAGCCCGCAAACCTTGTTGCCGTCGACGCAGCCGGAAACTTGATCGCTTCAATTCATCAAGGGCTACGGATTCAGTTGTAAGCCAGTTGGCACGACCGGGGCGTGCTATACCTGCTCGCAAGGGCGCTCGTTATCTTTGGATGATCGAAGATCTAGGAGTATTTCCTTCAGAAATTCCGCAGTAACTCTTCGACCCTATGGGCTCAAGGTAGTGCCGACCACATCACTTTACAGAATCGGCGAGCCGCCTCGCGCGCCAGAGAGCGCCCTCAAGTGAAACCGCAGCCTCACGTGCCACCGGCATCTCCGGTGCCGCAGCATGAAGCCCCGCGAAGAAAACCTCGCGAACCAGAGTCATCTTCTCCACTACACCGCCCGTCCAGGCCACGGGGACCTCGCCCGTGATCCCGTGTTTGCTGCGCAGCTTGGAGCGCACCAGCAGCACGAAATCCACCAGGTCGGCCGCTGCCTGCTTCAAAACTCCGATCGCAACCGAATCGCCAGCCTCAGCCAGTTCGTTGATCGCCGGCGCAAGCGCGGCAAAGTCCGGGCCAGGAGTACTGTCGCCCAGGCTCACAAGGTCTTCAAGGCTCGGCGTGCCCCAAATTTCGCCAACCTTTTTGAGAATCTGGGTCGGCTCGTCCCGGTCAAAGGCATGCAGCGCCCGGCGCACACTGTTGACCCCAATCCAGTAGCCTGACCCCTCATCGCCCAGTCGTGAACTATAGCCCCCGGCGCACTCCCGGCTGCAGTCCGGTGCGCGACCAATGGTGTTGGAGCCGGTTCCAGCGATCTGCAGGATTCCCGGTCCGCCGTGGAAGGCCGCATCCAGAGCAATCACCTCATCTCCAACCACTTCAGTGAGCTCGGCCTTGAAGTCTTGAAGAACGGCAGTAATCCACTCGACCGTCCCCGGCAGGCTGGCGCTGGCCACGCCGACAGAGGCTGCCCGCGCGGCGGTTATGCCGGCCATGGCGTACACATCTTTGAGCAGGGTGCGCAGATTGTTCTCAGCTGCCTCCGCACCCACCCTCAACCTTTTGATGGAGCCGCTTTCGGCATGTGCCAGAACCCGCCCGTCCGCAACAATCGAGGCACGAGTCCGTGTCCCTCCGCCGTCCACTCCCAAGACCACATTCATTTCGCTGCTCCTTCAGTTTCCGGAACGGCGCCGCCGTCGCGCAGTGTTCCGGCCAATACGTTCAGGCTGCCATCGGTCTTGGGGGTGTTGAGACCAAGCATGTGTGCCAGCCATGGATACAGATTGACGTTTTCAAATGGCTCAACCGTCTTGCCGGCAACGATATCCGGGCCGGCTGCAAAGAAGCTGGCTTTCATTTCGGGCATCTTGCGGGGATCAAACCCGTGCATTCCGGCGGTCGGTGGATGATCCGGTTTGTCCGCTGGAGGCGCGTGGGCGCGGATAGCGTAGGGGCCAGTAGCAATCACAACGGGGTCGCCTTCGCGCAGATTTTGGCTGTAATTCAGCCCTGCGGGCACATCCTTGCGCCGGTAGACGACAAACTGGGTCGAAGCCTTCTTGAGCTGGTTGTAAACACGGACGCGATCTTCTTCGGTCTTGCCGTAAAGCAGGGGCCCGACCGCTTCAAAGCCGGCCAGGTCGGCGAATTGGTCTAGGTTGATCCAGTCGCCCTCGCGCTTGACCATTCCATGGTCGCTGATCACAACAAGATCGACGGGTAAGCCGGTTGCATCGAGAGCGGCCTTCAACTTGCCGACGAGTCCATCTACCTTGAGGACGGCTGCTCGTGTCTCTGGCGCCTCAGGGCCGAATTCGTGGCCTTCATGGTCGGGCTCCGAGTAGTAAATCGTGATGAAATGAGGGCGATCCGCGGGGGGCAACATTAGCAAGGCAACTGCATTGTCAATACGCGCCTGCTGCAGAGCGTCTGTAGCCTCCGTTTTCGAATCAAACTTGGCGTACCAAGTGGGCCGGAAACCGGAAATCTTGGCCTCGGAACCCGGCCAGAACAGACAAGCAGTGCGCATCCCCTGGCTCTCCGCCAAGCTCCACAGCGGAGTGCCGTTATACCAGCTTCCATCGGTAACGGCCTGTGCGTCGTTGATGGCGTAGCGGGCCTGTTTGGTTTCGTCGTAGAAGCCGTTGGCCACCAAGCCATGATGCTCGGGATATAGACCGGTCACGATGGTGAAGTGGTTGGGAAAGGTGAGCGAGGGAAAGCTGGGGAGCATCCCCTTCGGAGCCCAGACGCCCTGCTTGCCGAGGGCCAACAGGTTGGTGGCTCCGTCAAGTTTTGCGTAGTCCCAGCGGAAGCCGTCGAGCGAGACAAGCACCACATAATGCTGCGCCAATACGTTGGCAGAGTTGGGGCCGTTGTCAACATGAGTGAGCGGCAGCGCCGGATTTTGACCTTTGAAAACATCAGGCTGCTGGGCCGCCAGAGCCAGCCCGAAGATCAGCGCAACCGAAGCAAGAGCCAGCCGACTCACGGCGCGAAATCGCATCCAAAACACCCCCGCATCAGCTTACCGCATGGAGTGGAACATCCTGTGAGCAGGTTGGCGGATTGGGCGCTCAAACTGCAGCTTCCATCGAACACAATCTTTCGATGTAGAAGCTCGCATCCCTCATCACGGGCAATCCCGTTTGAATTTTGTTGAGGCAAGGAAGGCGGACCTCAAACCGATGTACCGGAGAAAATCCGCCGGCGTTTGCCTCCCAACTCATTCTCTTGACAAGTTCTGCTGGGGCGCGCGATTATTGACCGGATGCAAACGTGTGCATATCTCCGCATCAAGGACCGTGAAGACGGGTTGAGTAGCTCGAAGCCAATCCAGATCAAGCCCATTTCACACCCTCGATGCATCCCGCTCCTCAGTTTGCAGGCTGTGCAATATCTCTTGGTCAACCGGTAGAAGATCGGAAAGATTCAGCTCGGCGGTAGCGGATGACTTAGCCAGTCGAAGGCGCGTGACCAGGGCCCGGCAACCTTCTGCCGCCGATATTTCCAGTGCGCTCAGGCGCGCAAGGAGCAACCATGAATAGCTTGCTTGTTCACTCAGATGCGTTCCGTGATCGCATCAACGATTTCGGCTTTGAGTATCTATCGTTTCAGGTCAGAAAGCTTGCACTGGGAGCGCAGTATGCTGGAGAAACCGGCGGCAACGAGTTGGGCGTGGTGGTATTGGGCGGGGTTTGTTCGGTGAAGACCTCGCGGGGCGAGTGGATGCGCATCGGCGGCCGCGCGTCAGTCTTCGACGGATTTCCCTACACTCTTTATCTTCCAATCGAGAGCTCATTCTCAATCACCGCTGATACCGATTGCGATCTCGCCTTCTGTTACAGCCGCGCCGAGGAGTTACACCCTGCGCGCCTGGTAACACCAGATGAAGTGGGCGTGGAGATTCGCGGCGGAGGCAACGCCACGCGCCAGATCAACAGCATGTTGCCGCCCAGCTTTCCCGCGCATCGCCTGATTGTGGTTGAGGTCTTTACTCCCGCGGGCAACTGGTCCAGCTTCCCGCCACACAAGCATGACGTGCATAACCCCCCGGCAGAGGTGGACCTGGAGGAGATCTATTACTATCGGGTGCAGCGCCCTGAAGGCTTTGCCGTGCAGAAGGTGTACACCTCCGATCGCCGCATCGACGAGACGCTCACTGTGCGCGACGGCGAGTTGGTACTGGTGCCGGAGGGCTATCATCCGGTGGCGGCCGCGCACGGATACAACGTGTATTACCTGAATGCGCTGGCGGGCTCAGCGCGTTCGCTGGCCGCCTCCGACGATCCCGACTATGCGTGGGTGAAGAGTGGCTGGAACGAAAAGGACCCAAGAGTGCCGGTGGTGAAAAGGTGAGTCGGATGGAAACGCGTCGCTTAACGATGGCCCAGGCTCTGATTGAATTCTTGAAGCTCCAGTACGTCGAACGGGATGGGCAGCAGCATGCGTTCTTCGCCGGAATGCTTGGCATCTTTGGGCACGGCAATGTAGCGGGGATCGGCCAGGCGCTGCAACAGAACCCGGATTTTCCTTACATCCTGGTCCGCAACGAGCAATCCGGCGTCCACATGGCGGCGGCATTTGCCAAGGCCAGCAATCGCCTGCGTGCTTTTGCCTGCACCTCTTCAATCGGGCCCGGCGCGACCAACATGATTACGGGGGCGGCGCTGGCCACCATCAACCGTCTGCCCGTGCTGCTTTTGCCAGGTGATATTTTTGCGCGCCGCAATGTATCGCCCGTGCTGCAGCAGTTGGAATCGACCAGCACGCAGGATATTGGCGTCAACGACTGCTTCAAGCCGGTCTCCCGCTACTGGGATCGCATCTACCGGCCAGAGCAACTGATCACCGCGCTGCCTGAAGCGATGCGCGTGCTCACGTCCCCGTCAGACTGTGGAGCCGTAACCCTGGCTCTGCCGCAGGATGTGCAGACCGAGGCATACGACTATCCTGAAGAGCTGTTCGCCAAGCGGGTGTGGCTGATTCGCCGCAGCCAGCCCGACACCGTCTCCTTCGGCCGTGCTGTGGATGCAATCCGCTTGAGCCGCAAGCCGCTGATCGTTGCAGGAGGCGGTGTGCTGATGAGCGAAGCTTCACAGGCGCTGACGGCATTCGCAGTGCAAACCGGAATCCCTGTCGCGGAGACGCAGGCAGGCAAGGGTTCGCTGGCATGGGATCATGCGCAAGCGATGGGAGCGATCGGCGCCACCGGCACACTGGCCTCCAATCGTCTTGCGAACTCTGCCGACCTGGTCATCGGAATCGGCACGCGCTATTCTGATTTCACTTCCGCTTCGATGACCGCCTTCCAGAACCCTCAAGTCCGCTTCGTCAACATCAATACGGCTGAGTTTGACGCGTACAAGGTTGGGGCAATTCCCCTGATTTCAGACGCGCGCGTCGCACTCGAGCAGCTCAGCGCTGCGCTGGCCGGCTACAGCGTCAGTGCGGAGTATACGGCTGAAGTGGCAAGCCTCAAGGTTGCATGGGAGGCCGAAGTGGACCGCCTGTTCCACCTCAACAACTCTGGAAGACCCGCGCAGAGCGAAGTGATCGGCGCAATCTGGGAGGCATCCGGGCCGCGTGACGTAATTCTCTCTGCTGCGGGCAGCCATCCCGGAGACCTGCACAAGCTTTGGCGCACGCGCACACCCAACGGCTATCACATGGAGTATGGCTACTCCTGCATGGGTTATGAAATTCCCGGAGCCATCGGCGCAAAGATGGCCGATCCCAGCCGCGAAGTTTATGTCTTCCTTGGCGATGGCACCTACCTGATGATGCCCAGCGAGATCGTGACCTCGGTACAGGAGGGAGTAAAGATCGTCATCGTGCTGGTCGACAATCACGGCTTTGCCAGCATTGGCGCGCTGAGCCGCTCGCTCGGGCAGCAGGGATTTGGAACCAGCTATCGCAGCCGCTCGAAAGCGTCCGGGCAGTTGGACGGTGAACCCCTTCAAGTGGACTTTGTTGCCAATGCACGCAGCCTGGGCGCGCATGCGTTCAAGGCCAACACGCTGGCCGAGCTGAAAGATGCGTTGCAAAAGGCCAAGTCGCTCGACCGTACAGCTGTCATCGTGGTGGAGACTGATCCGTCCGTAGGCGTTCCGGGCTACGAATCGTGGTGGGACGTTGCCGTGGCCGAAGTCTCTGATTCAGAAAGTGTGCGCAAGGCGAGGGCTCACTACGAAGCGGCGCGCAAGCGCGAACGCCATCACCTTTGAGGTGCGAAGGCAAACAGCAACACAAAGGCAAATGGGAATCACTGATCGCCGGCACTGCGATTCGAGCCGGCGATTCTGAAGGAAGCACTGATGAGAAAGCTGCTGGTCGGCAATGCTCCGTGTTCCTGGGGCACGCTGGAGTTCGAGGCGGTCAAGGGCGAGCAAATCCCCTTCGACCGTATGCTGGACGAACTGGCGGAAACCGGCTACACCGGAACGGAACTGGGAGACTGGGGTTACATGCCCACGGATCCGGGCATTCTGCGCTCGGAACTCGCTTTGCGCAGCTTGGTGATGCTGGGCGCATTTGTTCCGGTGGCACTGAAATATCCCGCAGCCCATGCCGCGGGCATTGTCAATGCCGTGAAGACGGCGCGCCTGCTGGCCGCGGTAGCCACGGAGCCGGCGCCGTATCTGGTGTTAGCCGACAACAACGGAATGGATCCGGAACGAAGTCGCCTGGCGGGCCGCGTCACATCGGAATTCGGGTTGAGTGCCGCGGAGTGGAAGGTTTTTGCCCGCGGAGCCGATCAACTGGCGCGCGCCGTTTTTGAGGAGACAGGTCTGCGGACGGCCTTCCATCATCATTGCGCCGGTTATGTCGAGACTCCGGACGAGATAGCGACCTTGCTTGACTTGACCGATTCCCGGTGGCTTGGGCTGGTATTCGACTCTGGTCATTATTCCTATGGCAGCGGGAGCTCTGCGGTCGACATCGTCGCGGCCCTGGAACGATTCGGAGATCGCGTCTGGTACATTCACCTGAAGGATTGCCAACCCGAGATCGCGAAAAGGGCTCGAGGCGCGCAATGGGACTACTTCACAGCGCTGCGCCAAGGAGTATTCTGCGAACTGGGCAACGGCTGTGTGGATTTTCCCGCGTTGTTGCGACATTTGGCCGCACGGAAATACGAGGGTTATGTTTTGGTCGAACAGGACATCCTGCCGGGCATGGGTTCGCCCAAAGATAGCGCGCGCCACAATCGTGAATATTTGAAATCAATCGAGTGCAATTTTGCCTGAGTCACGCACCGACAAAGGGTTCTTCAGTCATTCCTTACGAGGGGCACATTGAGCACGCAAAAGCTTCACATTGGAATCATCGGCGCTGGCCGCATTGGTCGAGTGCATGCCGAAACATTGGCGTTTCGTTTACCCGAAGCGCAGACGGTTGCCATTACCGACGTCAACCGAGACGCTGCACAAGCATTGGCTGCCCGCTGCAACATTTCCAGGATCGCCGAATCAGCGGCGCAGATAATTGCCGATCCTCAAATCGAAGCGGTGCTGATCTGCTCTCCCACACCCACGCACGCGGATTTGATTGTCGAGGCGGCCAAAGCCGGCAAACACATCTTCTGCGAGAAGCCGATTGCTCACTGCCTTGGTCAGATCGACCGCGCCCTCGCCGCGGTTGAAGCCGCTGGGGTCCAACTGCAGATAGGATTCAACCGGCGATTCGATGCCAACTTCGCACGTGTTCGCAAGGCGGTGGCGGGCGGCGAAATAGGCGTACCGAGCTTGATGCACATCATCAGCCGTGACCCCGCGCCGCCGCCGCTGAGCTACATTCGTACCTCGGGCGGCATCTTCGCCGACATGACCATTCATGACTTCGATATGGCGCGCTTCCTCATCGGCGACGAGGTGGAAGAGATCTATACAGTGGGTGGCGTGATGGTCGACCCGGAGATTGGGCTCGCGGGAGATTTGGACACGGCGCTGGTCGTTCTTAGATTCCGCAACGGGGTCATCGGCACCATCGACAACAGCCGCAAAGCAGCCTACGGCTACGATCAACGAGTGGAGATTCTGGGTAGCAAGGGGAAGATCGCCACGGAAAACTGTTATCCAAATCAGGCCGTTGTCAGCACCGGCGATGCGGTGTACACGGACCTGCCGCTCAACTTTTTCATGGAACGCTACACCGAGAGCTTCACAGCGGAACTGCGTTCCTTCGTGAATGCAGTTCTCGAGAATCGGGCGACAGAGGTGAACGGCATGGATGGACGGATTCCGGTGCAGATGGCGCTGGCGGCACGGAAGTCCTACGATGAACACCGCCCCGTTCGCATGGAAGAGATCACCGCGTGAAGTGATCGGCCCTTTGAGGTGATTGCATGAATTGTACGGTGCAATCACCTTAAGGGCGCATCCTCATTTGATCTGAAGTTGGTCAATCTCGAATTGAAACTTGCCCGGCTCCTGCACATGCACGAAACCGATGCCACTCAGGTCGCTGCCATCGGTTTCAAACGACGAGAACGGAAAAGTGTATTGCTTCCACTCCGGACCCGCCGAAAACGTCGTCATTGCGGGCAACTCACCGGAGTTCCCAGAGCGGCTCTCTGTTAGCACGATAAGTGTGTAGGTCTTTCCATCCCCCTTGGCCCAGAAGCTGATGCTCTTCTTGCCGGAGAGATTGACCGGCTGCATCGGCGCCGCTGCCGGTGAGTAAAGCGCGCCTGCCCATGCGAAGGCTTGGCCGGCAACCACCTCGCCGGTGATTTCCAAGGCTCCATTGGTGTTGTCGGCGCCGGGCGAAACAACCTGCATGCTGGCAGCGGATTTCCCCCCGTTCATCGAGTCTCCGGCAGCCATCCACGATCCGTAGTTGGCTGAGACCTTCGAGTCGTCGAAGTCGCTGACCATTCCGGACGCAGAACCCGGAGGTGGAGGAGGCGGTGCAGGGCGCCCAGTCTCACCGTGCGTACTTGCGACGGTGAGGCGCACGGTGCTGGTCTTGTCGGAGCTGGAACCCACCATCAGTTCGAAGACGCCTGGCTCAACCACGCGGTGCATGTCGATGTTGAGAATCGACAACACCTCGGGAGTCACGTCGAATTGAACGGTCTTCTTCTCTCCGGGCTTAAGAGTGACGCGTTCAAAGCCTATCAAGCGCATCACGGGCTGGGTTACGGAGGCGGTCTTTTGATGCAGGTAGAGTTGCGGCACCTCGTCTCCTTCGCGGCGGCCGGTGTTGGTCACGTCCACGCTGACTTTGGCCGCGCCCCCTGTGAAGATCTGCGCGGGCTCAACCCTGGGATTACCGAAACTGAAAGTGGTATAGCTTAACCCGAAGCCAAACGGGAAGAGCGGCTGACGGGTGCTGAACTCATAACTTCTGTTGTCTGAGGGCTTGTGATTGTAGAAGTCGGGTAAATCGCCCACTGTGTGAGGGAACGTGATGGGCAGCTTGCCGCCGGGATTCACATCGCCGAAGATAACTTCGGCAGCGCCCATTCCACCTTCCTCGCCAAGGTACCAGCCTTCAAGAATTGCCGGGACCTTCTCCGCAATATAGTTGATCGACAACGGCCGTCCGTTCAGCAGCAGCACCACCGTCGGTGTTCCGGTTTCCACCACTGCCTTTACCAGTTCGTTCTGCGCGCCCAGCAGGTCGAGCGAGTCGCGATCGCCCCTGTGTTGCTCGCCCCATGCTTCGCGGTTTGTGCTTTCGTTTTCGCCGACCACCAGAATGGCAACATCGGCCTTGCGCGCCGTCTCAACCGCGGCCTGGATGGATGCTGTCTGGGTCTTTGGATCGATAAGCTCTACATCATTCGCCCACCAGCCCTTGTAGCCTTGAGGCGCAGTGGTGATTTTGCAGCCTTCCGCATAGAGCACCGTTGCCTTGTTCCCTACGCGGGCGCGAATGCCGTCAAGGACGCTTATACCCTGTCCGGGATCGCGGCTGTATCCGCCGAGGTGAACGTCCGCAGCATTCGGCCCAATCACAGCAATGGTCTTAAGTTTCGGCAGGTCGAGTGGAAGCAGGTTCTTCTCGTTCTTAAGCAGAACAATCACCTTCTCCGCCGCTTCGGTGGCCAGCTTGCGATGTTCCTCGCTGTTGGTCGTGCGCTCCGCGTAATCCGGGTCAACATAGGGGTGATCGAAAAGTCCCAGGCGGAACTTTGTCGTCAGCACTCGCGCCACAGCTCTGTCCACTTCGCTTGCGGGCACCAAGCCCTGTTTGACCTGCTCTACAAGCGAACGATAGGCAGAGCCGTCTGACAGGTCGTAGTCCACGCCAGCGTCAAGCGCCAGCCGCGCCGCCTCTTGATTGTTCGATGCCACATGATGTGTTGACACCATCATCTGGATCCCGAAATCGTCGGAGATGATGTATCCGTTAAATCCCCACTCCTGGCGAAGAACACGGTCGAGCAGCCAGTGATTCATGTGCGAGGGCACGCCGTCGATCTCGTTATAGGAAGCCATCACGCTGCCTGCATGGGCTTCCTCGATGGCGGCTTGAAATGGCACCAGAAAATTCTCACGGATGACGCGTTCAGAGTAGTTACCCGGAGCTGTGTTGGTGCCACCCTCAGGCTGACCATGCACGGCGAAGTGTTTGGCTGTCGCCATCGCGTGATGGTGGCCGACCAGGTAAGACTCGCCTTGCAGGCCTTCAATCGCGGCAACGCCCATGCGGGAGGCCAGGTAAGGATCTTCTCCATAGGTCTCTTCGGTCCTGCCCCAGCGCGGATCGCGCGCGATGTCCAGAACCGGGGAAAACACCTGGCCTACGCCACGAGAACCGGCTTCGTCCCCAGCCGCTGTAAACACGCGCTTCACCAGCGCGGGGTCCCAGGTGCTGGCAAGCCCGAGTGCCTGCGGGAAGCTGGTGCTGCCGTATTCCATGAATCCGTGCAGCGCCTCGCCCAGGAACAAATGCGGAATACCCAGTCTCGTCTTCTCAAGCTGAAACCGCTGCGCTCCATTGCGCAGAATCGCCGACTGGCGCGGGGTGAATTTCATGTCTTCACCCCAGGTATTCAAGATGGTCTTTCGCGCGGTCTCGCTGGTGTACGCTCCGGTCGGATCGACGACTTCAAGCTTGTTCTCCCAACCTGTGGCGAGTTGGTCCACCTTTTCTTCAAGCGTCATTCGCGAGAGCAGATCGGCTACGCGCTCCTCGATGGGGAGGCTCGCGTCCTTATACCGGGGCGAGCTAGGCTGAGGAGCCGCCTGAACCTGGCCGGCGGCCTGGTCCTGGCCGCTCGCAATCAAGGTGGACAACGCCGGAATCATCAGAATGCATGCAAAGAAATACCGCCGAGCATTGCGCATGCGATTTGTCATTCTAAGCCTGGGACCCTTAAGTCCTTTCTCGTTTATCCGGGGATGATTCTATTTACGCTACGCACAAAGCGCCAGAAATGTTCCCTGAGACTCCACGAAAATCAAGGTGCGGGAGCACCCAACGGCAAAGGCGTCATTGACTTCAGTTGGCTCAGGTTGGACTGCACGCTTTGCCAGCGAGCTGGATCCTTCTTCGTCTCGATCGGCAGCGATGGATCCGAATAGAATTCCAGAACGTTTTGGCGCAGTTGAGGCGATGTCCGGTCGAACTTCTTTGCAGATATCTCAGCGAGCAGGCTCGCATAGGTTTCGTCCGTAAGCGAGTATTCCCCTGCCTTTGTGTCATTGCCGCTATCGAGATCGCAGTTGGGCAGCACCAATGTGCCGGCACGCACTTGTTCGAGAAAGGCGCGGTAACGGTCAACGGTGGTATCGATGCTCTTGATATAGAGATCTTCAGTTTGAGGGGTAGGGTTATTGAAGCCCAATCCTTTGAACGGCCCTACCTTCGGGATAAATCGCAGGAGCACAGCCAGGAAACGGGTGCCTAGTCCCGGCCTTGTATAGATCTTTCCCCACTCTCTCTCATAATCGGATCGGGATAAACGGTATAGGAACTTCTCTCTGGCAAAGTCAGGAGTTTCTCGTATCAGGTCCTTCTTGTGCACTTCCAGCGCCACCTGGGTCATCTCCGGAATCACACGGCTGACAGAAAAACGGAACGAACCCACTGCAAGGTCCTCATGCGTAAGCACGTCCTTCAACTCCAGCCCGTAAATCACGGGAAATGTCCGCTCCAGCAGCGGCTCCGCAACCTTGAACCCAATGAAATCGTGGTATTGCTCCGGCGCATAGCGATTCTTTGCTACTTGCAAGGTATCGAAGCCAAACTCGGTTTTCAAGTGTGCCGTCCGGTCCTGCGCATAGCGAACAGAGTTCCCGTATTCAGCGCGCAATTTCGGATAGTGGATGGCGACAGCCTCGTTGACGGCGGGGTGGCCGTTGATGTCCGCCGTATAGTGAGACAGCGCACCCAACGCAAACGCATACTCGTTGACATCCCGGCTTTCAAGCAGGAGCTCGCGGACAAAGTCTCCGCTGCGAACATAATGCACCAGGTTGCTGAACTCCTTGTTGCCGAACGGGTAGTAGCCCAGATCCTGGATGACTGAGCCGCCGTAAGCGTAGGCATGAGCTTCTTTGATCTGCTCTTCAGTCAAGCCCGGAAACCGCTCGGTCAAGAGCGGCCGAATCTCGGACGTCCAAAGCAAGTCGATGATCTCTTCGTGAGTCAGAACGGAGTATGCGAACCCACATCCGCTCGACATCAGCACTACCAGGAGCAGTACCGACATGCGAGCCAATGGGAGACGCTTGCTTTTGGATAGGATGCTTGGAGTTGGCGTTGATTTACGCAAGGTTCAAATCACTCCGACAAACAGCAAAATGACAACAACAACGAGGACAAGTCCGATTCCACCGGTAGGATAATATCCCCAGCTTCTGCTATGCGGCCATGTCGGTACCGCACCAATCAGCCCCAGAATCAAGGTCAAAATCAAGATATATCCAAGCATGTTTTGACTCCTGGCGTTCGGATTCTAAGCGCGAATAGCAGGCCGTTGTTTGTGCGATCGCGAAGACTGAGTAAGTCTTTCACGTTGCAAGCCGGCCAACTGAGCAATTGGATACAGGCATCGCTCGGTTCCGGCCCTCCGCCTCACTCCCCTAAAGCCCTGATTTGCATTGCCATCCCTCCAGCTGCGATCATCGCTGCGAAGTTTTTGTTTGGGGGACTGCATACATGAGATGGAATCCGTTTATCGTTCTGGTTGCGACCGCGGCATTGTCCGCAAGCCTGTTGGCTCAGAGCGCAGGCTGGCCCCCGGCGCCGGGCCGTCTCACGATACCGGTTTGGCCGGGGATTGCACCCGGCGCCCCGGTCAATCCACCCGCTGAGATTGACACCACCAGCGCCAAAGATAACTTCATCGCCGGCAAGCCGCTGGTGCGACTGGGCAATGTCTCCACCCCGACCCTGACGCTCTATCCGGCAAAGGGCAATACCAGCGGCCTTGGCCCCGCTGTTGTGGTCTTCCCAGGTGGAGGCTACAACATCCTCGCGATCGATCTCGAAGGCACCGAAGTCTGTGACTGGCTGAACGCGGCGGGCATCAACTGTGTGCTGCTCAAATACCGAGTTCCCATGACTGGGCCGTACCCCAAGTCCCCGGCAGCCCTCGAAGACGCACAGCGCGCGATGGGACTCGCGCGGCTGCACGCAACGGAATGGGGCATCGACCCCAAGCGAGTGGGCGTGCTCGGATTCTCCGCTGGCGGTCATCTTGCCGCCGCCATCAGTACCCACTTTGATCAACGCCTCTACGATCCGATCGATGCCGCGGACAAGCTCAGTTGCCGCCCGGACTTTGCTGTGGTTGTTTATCCGGGCTATCTGGCTCTCGCAGAGAAGAACTTTGCGCCTAATCCAGACATCAACCCCTCCGCCGACACTCCACCCACGTTCATTGTTCAGGCCGAGGACGACCCGGTGCACGTCGAGAACGCGGTGGTCTATTTCCTCGCTCTCAAGAACGCCAAAGTCCCTGCAGAGTTGCATGTTTATGCCCAGGGCGGGCACGGATACGGGTTGCGTCGCACCGCACTCCCGGTTACCACCTGGCCGCAGGCAGTGGAAACCTGGCTGCACACCATCGGCGTGCTCTTCAATACTGGTGGCGTATCCGTCTCAGCGCCATAATCCGCGGATACAATCATCTTCATGCTGCTCGGCGTCCTCACCATCTCCGACCGCTGCTCCCAGGGCCTGCTCTGTGACACTGCCGGCCCGGCTGTGGCTGCCGTGCTCAAGCAGGAGTGGCCCGAGGCTGAAATCTGGACCGGCCTCGTGCCCGACGAAGAGGAAGCGATCGCGGCTGCGCTGGAGCAGTTGAGCCGGAAAGACGCGGCCCTGGTGCTGACCGTCGGTGGCACCGGCCTCGGCCCCCGCGATCGCACTCCTGAGGCGACACGCAGAGTGATCGATCGCGAAGCTCCCGGGCTGGCCGAGGCAATGCGGTTTCGCGGCGCCGAACGGAATTCTTTTGCATGGCTCTCCCGGGGAGTGGCCGGCTTGAAGGGGAACACTCTCATCGTCAACCTGCCCGGCAGCCAGCGCGGTGCTGAAGAAAGCCTGACCTCGATCGTTGCCCTGCTTCGTCATGGCCTGGAGGTCGCTGCCGGGGGGCAAATCCATCCCTGAGCGCATCCCCATGCTTCGCCTGAATCGGCGCATGATTTCCTTTCAGGCGAAGGGCAATTGATCAAAAACACATCCTTGGGGATACGCCTTCCAACACCCGTCCCTTGAGCCCTCTTGGCCTGGCTGGCGCGTTAGCCTGACTCCAAGCAGTAGCGCAGAAAATGAACGTATTGGACCGGGTTGCCCCCTTCCACTGCACTATGTGGCGCTTGAAAAACAGCGCGACAGCGTACAATCTCCGTACCCTTGAGTGTGACCCGTAAAAAGCCGTCCAACCGGTTGCGGCCGGCAGCCACAAGCATCCGCGATGTTGCCCGGCGTGCCGGCGTGTCCATCGCGACGGTTTCTCGCGCGGTCAACCGCATTCCCACCGTCGACCCCGAGCTATCCCTCCGTGTCTGGCGAGCGATCGACGAGTTGGGTTACCTGCCCAACACCCAGGCGAGGGCGCTGGTTTCTGGCCGAAGCCGCATGCTGGGCCTCATTGTCTCGGAGATTACCAATCCGTTTTTCCCAGAACTAGTCCAGGAGTTTGAAAACCTTGCTGTCGCCCAGGGGTATGAGGTGCTGATCGGTTCCACCAACTACGAACCTGCTCGCACCGAGTCGCTGATTCGCCGCATGCTGCAGCGCAACGTGGACAGCGTGGCCATCATGACCTTCGGCATCGAAGAGGATCTGGTGCAAAGGCTGGTGGAACGCGAGTTCCCGCTGGTCTTCGTGGATGCGGGACCAGACCTGCCCAACATCCGCATAATCAAAGTGAACTATGGCGAGGGAATTCGGCAGGCCTTGCAGCATCTGGCCGCGCTCGGCCATCGCTCCATCGCCTTCATCACCGGACCACTCCGTCTGCGCTCCGCGGTCGCGCGGCGCGATGCCTTCTTGAAGTCGATGACCGAACTGCGGCTCGCCGTGCCCCCAGAACACGTTGTCGAAGGCGACCACACCATGGAGGGCGGCATCGGAGCCATGGAGCGCTTGATCGCGCTCAAGGAGCTGCCGACGGCCGTCCTCTGTTCCAACGACATGACCGCCATCGGTGCTCTTCATGCGCTCTACAAGACGACTCACGGTGTGCCGCAGGATATCTCCATCGTAGGTTTCGACGACATTCACCTGGCACAGTTCATGCTGCCGCCACTCACCACGGTGCGGATGTCCTGCAAGGACCTTGCCGCAGCCGCGGTCGAGGCACTGCGCGCCGGCATCGAGCGAGACCACCCAAAGGCTGCCCAGACGGAATGGCCCATTTCAACACGGCTGGTGGTGCGCCAATCCACGGCGTTCCCGCGCGGGACCGTTCCTACGCTCGTCGGGCGCGTTGCCCGCAAACGTAGTGGCACAAAGGCTAGAGCGAAGAGCAACAATTAAGACCGGTACCCCGGAAACTCACTCAACCCGCCAGGTAAGCCTTGTGGTGAATCCGATTGGATACCCGGGCGTGCCGTGCACACGTGCTTCTATCAGCGCGGTTGGAGTCACTCGCGAATCAAAGTAATTCTGCGTCTCGTAGTAGTGCTTGTTGTTCAGATTGTCGATGGCCAGGTTCCACTCCAGTCCGCGGAACAGCCTCTTGGTAGCCGCGAAGTCAACCACGTCCAGACCGCTGGCATGGGTTTGAGCCGAGTCTGTGTAGGGCGGCGCTGACGGAACCGAGGTGTCGTCGGGGTTCACAATCAGATAGCGGCTGATGTGGCGATAGCGCAAGGAGTTGTAAAGACCATGCCACGAATTAAGAGTCAGGCTTGAATTGCCTACGGAGTGCGGCGCGCTGTCCACGTATTGGCGCGGTGAGGTTCCCAAAAAGAAGGCATTCGACACCTGCGTGAGGCCGGCGTTCCAGCTGATGTGGTCTTTCAATTGTACGGATGTCTTCACTTCCCATCCGTAGGAGCGGCTCGGCCCCTGATATCGCATTGTGCCGTTATCAGGATCGTAGACGTCCTCATGCTGCCGGTCGATCAGGAACATATCCGTACTGGCCGAGAAGCGTTTCAATTGATGCGAAGTTCCGATCATGTAGAAGTTGGTTGCGGCCACTTTAGGCGCATTTGGGTCGAGTGCCATTCCACGCGCGTCCTGGCTTGTGACCGCGCGGCCGAAGTTGAAGTGGATCGCCATCGGAAGATGATTGCTGGGCGTGTAGACGATGTTGACCTTTGGCTCGACGATTCCTGCGTAATTCAGCCCGCTGTTTTCCGCCACCAGGCGGTCGGTCAAGTCGAAGCGAAACTCGTCGAAGCGCAATCCAGCATCCACATGCAGGCACCTGAAGTCCATTCCCTCCTGCGCATACACCGCCGGATTCGTGATATGCACATCTGCCTCAGTCCACGGTTTGCCGGGCACGGGCGCAATGATCTGGGGGTCCTCGTCATGAAACAGGTCGACATTGATCCAGTTGTCGCCCAGGTTCGCCCCCGCCGTGAAGAGCGCGGGAACCCCAAACACCTTGCCCGCAGGAACATACTGCGAGCTGGCGCCCTCCTGAAGCCGGGAATCGCGCTGTTGAATCCCATCGCCATTTACCGGATCACTCAGGAAAAATGTGAAGTCGGAGAACAGGTCGAACAGCGAACGGGTAACATAGCCGTCCGCGCGCAGCGTATCGTTCGCGCTCAGATTTTTCTTGTAATACACGCTACCGGTTGCATGTCGAACTTTGCCGCCGTCGCGGGGGTCCATGAATCCGAAGCGATCGAGCGAGCCGGAACCAACCAGGTCGAGGGGGATCTGGCCCGAGGAGTTGAAGTCGTTGCGTCCGCCGTTGAACTTGAATCCCAGCGACTGTGTGCTGCCGATCTCAAACGTGTAATTTCCGGTGAAGTTATCGCGCACATAGCGCAGTGGATTTATGAAGGGGCCGTCAGTGTAGGCGTGTTCCCAGGAGAGAAAGCTCTGGGCGCTTTTCAAATGCGGGCTCCAGGCGGCAAAGGTGCGATATTCGCCAAACGATCCGCCCTGCGCGCGCAGCGTCCACTCGTCGTCAAGGCGCTCCTTCAACCGGATATGAATGACGCCGAGGGCCTAAAAATCTCCATACTCTGCACTGAATGGGCCGTTGATAACGTCGACGTCATCCACCAGTTCAGGGCTAAGGGACTTGAGAAAGCCGAGATAACCCTGGCCGTGGGCCTGCGTGCCCTGGTTCTGGGGTATGTCGTCTACCAAGACCTTAACCCCGCCGTTCAGGCCGCCATGGTCGAGGTTGAATCCAAACCGGCGAAACTCGAGCGACTTGCCGCCTCCCTCGTGCTGCCCGGCATTGATTCCACTATCGAGGGTTTCGAAAAGCTGATCGTCGCGCAGAAACAGAGTGTTCTTGTAAACAGTGTCATTGCGGCGATCGATTGCCGGATCGGCTGCGCTGGCCGTGATGACCAGTGTTTGCTGCTTCCTGGGAATGACATAGTGAATTTGAAGGCGGAGCGCTTCGGACGGAACACCAGCAGGAAGAGCCTGCTGAAAGCGGCCAATGTATTTGCCGGCGATACTCAAAATCACCGGCCGGCAGGTACTCGCATCGAAAAAGCACCCAGTTTGTCGGAGGTGGCCGTGCGGCGTCCGCTCGTCCATTGGGCTGAAACCGTGACCCCAACAACAAGTCCAGACCGCTCGTCAACTACCACGCCACTCAGAAGCCGCCCCACTTCATGCTGCACGCCCGTAAAGTCGGGCATGGGAGCGCTTGTACGAGCCGCGCCGGTTTGCGCCGCGATTGGCGACGCACCGGTAAGCACCGCCATCTTCACCAAGATGATTCCGAGTCTTGCGCTTCCGGCTCTCACAGCTCACCCCAGGTTCGACGCTCCAGGGAAGAATCAGAGTAACACCAAATGAAATATCGTGCTACCTGCATATTCCGCCTTGGGGAGAATCGGGATGCATGAACGAAGGCAGCCACCACTTTTTCCCAGGATCATCGACACAATTGAAGGGAACCGCATCCGGCTCGCTCGCGTATCCTAAGCCGAACAGGAGCTCCAGATGTTTTTGAAACTTATCTTGCCGGCCGGCGGTCTTCTCTTGCTGGCATGCCTTGCGGCTTCCCCGCGTCCACAATCGCCGACCATCACTCCGCAGCCCTTAGCAAAGGCCGAATCGCCGAACACTCCCGCATACACCAAAGAAGGTCGGATGCTGTTTCCCTCGCACTATCGCGAATGGGTGTTTCTGAGCTCCGGTGTCGATATGAGCTATAACCCAAAGGCGCTGGCCGCCGAGCACTCCATGTTCGACAATGTCTTTGTGAACCCAGAGGCCTACGCGCAATTCGTTCAGACCGGGACATGGCCGGATAAGACGGTGTTGGTGCTGGAATCGCGGATGGGCATGGAGAGGGGTTCCATCAACCATCGCGGACACTACCAGGGCACCGAATTGATGGGCCTGGAAGTCCATGTGAAGGATGAAGCCCGGTTCCCCGGCAAATGGGCCTTCTTCGACTTTGACAATGAAGTAAGTGGCAGCCTCTTTCCGAAAGAGACCTCTTGCTACTCCTGCCACGCCGAGCACGCCGCGGCGGACACAACGTTTGTGCAGTTCTATCCGACGCTGTTGCCGATCGCAAAGCAGAAGCAGACGCTCAGTGCGAGCTATTTGAAGGAAGAATCAGAGGCGAAGTAAATCGGTAGCATGGGCAGCGATGCTGCTAATTCAAGAACATCGTCCGGTAGAGGGTGTCGCGCTGCACCGGCTTAAAGCCGGCATCGCGAATAATCCGTCGCAGCTCCTCTTCCGTGGTGCAATTCGACGTGCCTGCGGCTCGAACGACATTCTCTTCTAACATGACCGAACCGACGTCGTTGCCGCCAAAGTGCAGGCCCATCTCCAAAACCTTCAGGCCTTGCGTGACCCAACTGGCTTGCACATTCTCGATGTTATCGAGATAGAGCCGCGAGATAGCCAGAACCTTGAGATACTCGACTGAAGTAGCTTCTTCCCAACCGCGGCCGCCCAGGGCTGTGTTGCCCGGCTGAAAGCTCCAGGGGATGAAAGCGGTAAAGCCACCGGTTTCTTCCTGCAGGCGGCGGATCACTTCGAAATGATTGATGCGCTGCTCGAACGTTTCTCCCACGCCAAACATCATGGTGGCCGTTGTCCTCATGCCCAGCTGGTGCGCGGTGCGATGGACGCTGACCCAATCCTCTGTGCGGCACTTGAGGCGCGCAATGCGCTTGCGTACATCGTCGTCGAGAATCTCGGCGCCGCCACCGGGGATGGAATCGAGTCCAGCGTCTCGGAGGCGAGCAATGGTGTCGCGCAGGCTCAGGTCGGAGTACTTGGCGATGGCCAGCACTTCTGAGGCTGTGAGGCAGTGCAGCCATATCTGCGGAAAGCGCTGCTTGATGCTGCTGAACAGCCGCTCGAACCAATCGATCTTGAGGTCGGGATGAATGCCGCCCTGCATCAGCACCCCGGTTCCGCCCATCTCCAGCGTCTCGGCGATCTTCTCGTAAATCTTCTCAAATTCGAGGATGTAACCTTCTTCAGACGTAGCACCCTTGAGCGGCCGGTAGAAGGCGCAGAATGTGCAGTATTCGGTGCAGAAGTTGGTGTAGTTGATGTTGCGGTCGATGATGTAGGTGACCACGCCCTCGGGGTGGATCTGGCGGCGCACGGCATCTGCCTCAAAGCCCAGGCCAATCAGGTCAGGGGAGTGGAAATGGTCGAGTGCCTGTTGGCGTGTCAGCGGCATAGTCTCGATTCTAACAATTCTCTGGTTGCGGCGCGAGTCAGCCGGGATCGAGCGTGCAGCCTGACTATTTGTCTTGCGTCTTGCGGAACAAGAACAGCCCACGTGTCCGCAGTTGCCGTCCCTGCGTGCGCGCGAGGTTCGATGCAGTTGAAATTCCGCTGAAAAGAACGAAGAAGTCCCAAAACGCTCGGAACCGACCTTTTGTCTTTTCGGCAGCCATGGAGTGAGCCTCCTGTTTAATCCAATTCGATCGAATTCCGTCGCTCACTTTATTGGAGTAGGAAGAGGCATCGCAGGCTTCACGATCTCTCAAGTTTTATTCATTTGCCGGGCAAAAATCACGATTGTCCCGATTCCGGTTTGGGGCCGGGCTTGGGGGCGGGTTTGGCCAATGTCTTACGCTTTTTTGCCGGGCTGGAGACGCCCATGCTCATTAAAAGATAGCCGAATCCCTTGCGCAGCGTGTCGAGTACGCTCATCGTTTGAGTCCTTTCCAGCCCAGCCAGACCCTGCTCCCGGCTTCCGCCTCGTGGGGTAGCCGACACACGCCCGAAAATTCTACTTCTGTGCCTTCTTTGACGGAGTGGTAGACTCCGTAGGCGCAACCGCCGGAGGCGTATCTCCGTTCAGAATGGCTAGAGCAGCCGGAGGCAATGGCTTGTCGGCATTAGCCAGCAGCAGGCTCACCTGCCACATTTGGGTATCCGTGAGCACTTGCTTATAGGCTGGCATGCCGGTCAGGCGGATGCCGTTAGCTACCTTCCAGTAGGTCTCCCCTGGAGGGTCGTCACTCACGCCAACCACATCGTTGTCGTGGTGCTTTTCCCAGAGCGGAGGCGCATCTGGAAACATGTGGGGTCCAAAAGAAGAGGGCTTTCCATGAAATCCGTGGCAGGCGGCGCATTGGTCGTGATAGACCTGCGCGCCAGCTACCAGATTGTCCTCACTTACCTGAATCGGCGGGGTCGTCACCAGCTCGCGATGAATGCGAGCGTTCAGAGGTACAGACGTGATCAACTGCTCCATGGGCAGGGGCGGGTCACCGATAGCAACCGGAACCTTACCGAAATGAAACCATGCCAACACTGCTACAGGCACCAGGAGCACGCCCAAGATGATCCCCACCAAAATTCGCCCCATATTACTACGGCCTCCGTTCGTCTCCATCGTAGACCATCTACCTACTTTGATTGACGATTAAAGGCGATGTTTTTGGTTATCAAGGGGGAACGGAAAGATTTGCTGGACAACGTTAAGCAGGATTGGGCAGTGTATGGCACATCTGGTTAACAGCATTTACCGGCCGCACCAGCCCTAACCTGAAAGAAAAGGAGTTCTCCCCCATGGCAGATTACTCGAAGATGAGATTGGGCCGCAAGGCCATCAAAACAGACTCACGCACTCTGGCGCTTGGCGACTATCTGACGCCGGGCCTGCCGCCCCCGCCACCCACAGCCGACTGGACGAAAGGGATCACTTCGTGGGGCATGATGCTCAACGACAAGCTAGGCGACTGCACGATTGCCGGCTGTGCTCACGCCGTGCAGGTGTGGAGCGCCAACACAGGCGGCATGGTCACCGTACCCGACCCAACCGTTGAGAACTACTACGAACAATGGGATGGCTATATCCCCGACAAACCAGGCACAGACAATGGCGGCGTGGAGCTTGACGTGCTGAATGACTGGCAGAAACAGGGGTTCGCCGGAAACGCGCTCGCCGCCTTTGCCGACCCAAAATCCGCCAACCTGGTGGAGGTTCGTCAGTCGATCGTCCTGTTCGGCGGTGTGTATATCGGGCTATCGCTGCCGCTCACCGCACAAACACAGGACGTGTGGGATGTGGTGCCCAATGGAGGGGCAAACTCCAAGCCCGGTAGTTGGGGCGGACACTGTGTCTTCGTGCCTAAATACGACCAGCATGGCTTCACTTGCATCACCTGGGGCCAGTTGAAAACCATGACGCTGGCATTCTGGAAGAAATACTGCGATGAGGCGCATACGCTGTTCGGGCAAAACTGGATTAGCGCCAAAGGCTCGCCGAGCGGCTTCGACCAGACCCAGTTGCTCGCCGACCTGAAGGCAATCGTGTAAGGATCGCAAAATGCGAATTCGGGAACAAATCGACGCGGCGAGCGTCTAAACCAGTGCCTATTTTTCATCCGCAAGCCTGCGTCTCTGTCGCGTGATCATTGCGCCCCGGGGTGCAACGCTATCCACGCTGTAGTGGAGATGAGGCTCAAGGTGGTTTAATACCCTAATGGGGGGAGCGCTGCCTGCAGCGGTAGTGTGCTTCCGTATTCCCGTGGAGGAAACCCGAGACCGATGTATTCTTTTCGCCGTCTAGCCCTTTTGCTGGCGCTTGTTCTGCCAGCCATGTATGCCGTCCAGGCTGAAAGCTCAAGTTCGAGCAGCGACCCTGCAACGCCAACTCCCGCGGCAGCAACTCTAGACCAGGCCCAGCAGCCAGCCGCTCAAGCCCCGCCTCCAGTGAGTGTGCAGGCCCGCATCCGTGCTCGCCGCGAACAGCGCCGCGTGGCTGCGATCCACGATGTATACGATCACCGCTATGAGGCGTTTGTCGGCACGGGATTTCAGCGGACCCACGCAGGCGTCCCCCAAAAAGTCAACGAGTACGCCTGGGATGTCGGTGTGACCAAGTACCTGAACGAGCGCCTGGGCCTAACCATCGATGGCCGAGGCAACTACGGCACCCCGTTTGTGGGAATCAACTTCAGCGGCATCACCAAGCCTGCGATCAGCCAGTACGCGGCCCTCTTTGGACCCACGTACCGCTTTTACCTGCAGCCCAAGTACTCCATCTCCGCTCGGGTCATGGGCGGGTATGCGCAAGGCAACTTCTCCGGCGATACGAATGGTTTTGGGGGCAAAGCCCTGGGGCTGTATCCGGATTCCTCGACATTCGCCATCAGCGGCTCCGTGTTGGTTGAATACAACCTGGCTCCAAACATCGGACTGCGGGTTGCACCCGAGTACTACGGCACCGGTTATGGCTCAACACTGCAGAATGGCCTTGGCTTCACCGGCGGGCTGGTTTACCGCTTCGGCAAGCAATAAGGAGCACGCGACAGGCAACAAGAAAAAGAAAGCGGGGTAGACGAAGTCCTTAGAGCCTTCGTCTACCCCGCTTGCATTTTCAGCTGATCCCTGTTCCCTACTCACTATTTCCTATTCCCTGCTCCCTATCACTGCAGGATCGGAATCCCGGCAATCCGCTGTTGCCACTCTGCTGGCCCAGTCTCGTGAACACTGGTTCCCTTCGAGTCCACAGCCACGGTCACCGGCATATCGCGAACGTCGAACTCGTAAATGGCTTCCATCCCCAAATCTCCAAATGCCATCAGGCGTGAGCCAAAAATCGCCTTCGAAACCAGGTAGGCTGCGCCGCCCACCGCCATCAGATACACCGCGCCAAACTCGCGAATGGCGTCGATTGCGACCGGACCACGCTCGGCCTTGCCCACCATTCCCAGCAGGCCAGTTTCTGCCAGCATCTGCCGGGTGAACTTATCCATGCGAGTCGCTGTCGTGGGCCCCGCCGGCCCCACAACCTCTTCGCGCACCGGATCCACAGGTCCCACGTAGTATATGAAGCGGTCGTGGAAATCCACGGGGAGCTTCTCTCCTCGGCTCAATATGTCCGTCATGCGCTTGTGGGCTGCATCGCGCCCCGTCAAGAGCTTGCCGGTCAGCAGCAGGACTTCGCCTGGTTTCCAAGCGGCCACTTCGGCGCGCGTCACCGTGTCCAGGTTGACGCGGGTAGCCGTCGACACGTCATAAGTCAGCTTGGGCCAGCTATCCAGGCTTGGCGGGTCAAGATAGACCGGACCCGATCCATCGAGCACGATGTGTGCGTGCCGCGTCGCCGCGCAGTTCGGAATCATGGCAATGGGCAGGTTGGCCGCGTGGGCAGGTGTGTCCAGCACCTTCACGTCCAGCACCGTGGTCAGCCCGCCCAGTCCCTGTGCGCCAATGCCGAGGCGGTTTACCTTGTCGTAGAGCTCAATGCGCAGTTCTTCCGGGCGATTCTTCGGGCCGCGGCTGATCAGCTCTTGAATATCGATCGGGTCCATCAACGCCATCTTGGCCAGCAGCATCGCCTTCTCCGCTGTACCGCCAATGCCAATGCCCAGCATTCCCGGCGGACACCACCCCGCACCCATCGTTGGAACGGTTTTGAGCACCCATTCCACTACCGAGTCCGAGGGATTCAACATGGCGAATTTACTCTTGGCTTCAGACCCGCCGCCCTTGGCAGCCACAGTTACCTCAACCGTCGAGCCCTTCACCAGCTCCACGTTCACCACGGCCGGCGTGTTGTCTTTGGTGTTGATTCGCTTGCCCGCAGGATCAGCCTGAATGGAGGCACGAAGCTTGTTGTCTGGGTCCAAATAAGCCCGCCTGACGCCCTCGTCCACCATCTGTTGCAGATCAAGCGTAGGAGCGCCTGCAGCGCCTTCGAACCGCACATCCATGCCGACCTTCACGAAGGCATTCACGATGCCCGTATCCTGGCAGATGGGCCTGTGGCCTTCAGCGCACATGCGGCTGTTGATAAGAATCTGCGCAATCGCGTCTTTGGCCGCGTGGGACTCTTCCCGATCATAGGCCTTGGCCAGGCTGGTGATGTAATCCACCGGGTGGTAGTAGCTGATGTACTGCAACGCGCCTGCAACGCTGGCGATGAAATCTTCCTGGCGGATGACAGTCATGGAGGCTCCTCCGAACTCTCTAGGGTAATTGACGGGGAGCTCTGTCGTCTTCCGGGCGAGACCCGCTTCCCTGTACTAAGAGAAGGAGCGAACACCCATTACGGTTGCCGCATTGCGGATCTGAGATCCGTATGAACAAAGTCATCGCCTTTGTAGAGCAGGGGTTCGCGCTTGTCCCGAGCCAGAGCGTAGCTGAAGCAGTCGCCGAAGTTGAGGCCAGCGGGGTGGCCGCTGCCTTTGCCATAGTCGCGATAAGCCTGCCGGGCGATCCTGGCCTGCTCGGCGGTGACAGGCTCGATGATCATCTCCAAATCGAGGAGCAACTCATCCAGCCTCGCGCTGCGAGCCGGGTCGCGACGTTTGTCCAGAGCAATTGCTGTTTCGAGATAGGTGGCCGCCGAAATGGAAAGAGCTGCTGCCTCATCGATCTTCCGGGCGAAGGCACGACCGTCCGGCTCTTTGGTGGCGATGGCTACCAACACTGACGAATCGACGATCATTTAGGCAGTCCATCCTCGCCATAAAGTTCAGTATCGATCTCCCAAGAATGAATGGGATTCTTGATGCCTTTGGAATATTCATCCGCGAACCCCATAAGGAGGTCGTAACGGCTCTTGCGGGGCTTTGCGACTAGCGCCCGCTCCGCCTTCTCCTTTTCCAACTTTTCCTTTACCGCCTCTGAGACCGCAACAACCAAGCTGACCCCTTTGAGGGCTGCCAACTCCCGGACCAAACGGGTGGCTTCCTTGTTCTTGATATTCAGGCTCATCCTCTACCCTTCAACCTCGGCTTCTAGCATTCAAGCATTTGGTGCCTGCCCCCACGAGAGAAGATCATTTCGGCAACCCCGTTTCATGATCGTAGAGTTCGTCCATCAACTCCTTTGAAGTCCGGCCGTCGTCCATGAGCGGGGCGGTCTGTTTGGACTGTTCGTCGGGCCAAGCGGCGAGCCCCTGCTTGCCATTGCCGTAATCGGATTCGGTCTCCTCGTTTTTCGAAGTCATGTCGTCGATGTTCCGGACATCGATTTATACCTTTCTACCTTAATTCTCTACCATTCTACCATAACAGTCCTCTTGAGCCGAATAGAGCATTCCGGCCCTACCAAAAATTCTTGAATGCCCTAATCTAAATCCATGAACGATTCCAATGAGCACTCGGTGCTGAATCTGACGCCAGACCCGACTCCGGACCCGATTGCTGACCCCATGCCCTACGAGATCTTCGACCTCTTGGTCATAGGCGCTGGACCCACCGGGCTGGCCTGCGCCATTGAGGCACAAAAAGCCGGCTTCCGCTCGGTCGTTGTGGACAAGGGCTGCCTGTGCAACTCGCTCTTTCACTACCCGGCACACATGACATTCTTCACGACGCCGGAGTTGCTTGAGATCGGGGACATCCCTTTTCCCAGCCCCAATGCCAAGCCCACGCGCGACGAGGCCCTCCAGTACTACCGCCGCGTGGCGGAGCACTACCGGCTGGATCTGCGACTCTACCAGTGCGTGGAAAAAGTCACAGGCTCAGACGGAGGCTTTACTGTGCACACCGTGGATCGTTTCGGCAGACCGGGAGCCATCCTGTCCCGAAAGCTGGCCCTCTCGACCGGCTACTACGATCTGCCCAACATGATCGGCATTCCCGGCGAAGACCTGAACAAGGTCCACCACTACTATGTCGATCCACATCCTTACTTCGAGATGGATGTGGTGGTGATCGGCGGCAAGAACTCCGCCGCCATTGCAGCGCTCGAGCTATGGCGGAGCGGCGCACGTGTCACCTTGGTTTACCGAGGAGCGGAGGTTCAGCCTCATGTAAAGTACTGGATCCGGCCAGACATCGAGAACAGGATCAAGAACGGTGAAATCAAGGCATTTTTCCGGTCGAGCGTGGTGGAGATCACTCCGGACTCCGTGGTCGTCGAGACGCCCGAGGGCCGTGAAGCCCTGCGAAACGACTTCGTCTTCGCCATGACCGGCTACCACCCGGACTTCGACTTCCTTGAGTCCATGGGCGTCCGGTTTGAGGGCGAGCACCGCCTGCCGGTTTGCGATCCGGAAACGCTGGAGAGCAATGTTCCGGGGATCTACCTCGCCGGTGTGATTGTTGCAGGTTCCCGCACCAATGAGATTTTCATTGAGAATGGACGCTTTCATGGGCGGCAAATTGCCAAGGCTCTTGCATCCAAGTAATTGCAAGGATTCCTGTTTCTTAGAGTTTGTTCTTTACTTAGAGGTAATTCGCTAAACTGGGGTGCCGATCTTTGCCGGGGGTGAAGGCTCAAATATGCGCTGGTGGCCGCGGTCGATTAAATGGCAGATGCTGGCAGGGCTGGTGCTGCTCGAAGCGCTCTCGATCCTCCTTTTTGTCGCGCTGCTGATCCGCCAGCAGTCACAAGAAGTGCACCAGCGCATGGTACAGGGCCTTGCTCACACGGTCACATCCATGGCGCTGCAGGCAAAAGAGGCCTTGCTGCAGAACCGGCCCGGCTGGGTAGGCCTGTCGGTGAAGATGGTGGGCGAATCGGCCAGCGTGGCATTTGCCAAGGTGACCGATCCGGCCGGCAATGTGCTTTTCGTCAGCGAAGGCGTGCCAGAGCAATTCACTCTCAATCCGGTCGAGCGCGCTCAGATTCCCCTGATGACCAAGGACGAGCCGCGCGTGTTTACCCTGGGCAAGGACCAATGGGAAAGCTCCAGCCCGATCTTTACAGGCAGCAACCTGCGTGGGTTTGCCTGGGTGAAGCGGGAGCGCGCCTGGGATTATGAACAGCTCAACGCGATCTTGCGCGATACCGTGATCTTCGGCATGATTTGGATTGCGGCTTCGGGATTGCTCGTATTGACGATGGCCGGCTCCATCTCGCGGCCGTTGGCCACTCTTCACCGCGGCACTCGCGCTCTGATGAATTCGCCGGAGAGCAGCGGCAGTTTCCCTCTGCCGGTGGCTGTGCACAATGAGATCGGCGACTTGATCGAGGCCTTCAACCGCATGGTCGCTTCGATTGCAGAACAGCGCTCGGGGCTCAACGACACGCTTTCGCTGCTGGACTCCATGCTGGCCAACGCGCCCATCGGGCTGGCCTTCTTCGATCGCCATTGCAGGTTTGTGCGCGTGAATCAGGTATTCGCTGACATGACCGGCGTCCCGCTGAGCCGTCACCTGGGCCGGACTCTGCTGGAGTTGCTGCCCCAACCAGTCGCGCAGGAACTTGAAGACACGGTCCTGCGCGTCTTTAAGCAAGAAGAGCCGGTGCGCAACCTTGAATTGACGAGTCCGAAATTGAATAGCCAGACCGGCCCGCGCGAAAAGCTGAGCCGTCCCTGGACTTGGCTCGCCAGCGCCTACCCGGTCCGCACCACTCCGCAGCAGGTGCGCTGGGTAGGCGTCATCGTGCTCGACGCCAGTGACCGCAAGCGCAGCGAGGAGGCCCTCCGCAAGACCGAGAAACTGGCTGCCACCGGGCGATTGGCTGCTTCCATCTCCCATGAGATCAACAATCCGCTTGAAGCGCTTACCAACCTACTCTTCCTCTTGCGCAACTTCTGCCAGCTTCAGGATCCGGCGCTTGGCTACGTCCTAATGGCCGAGCACGAGGCCCGCCGCATCGCAGAAATTACCCAGCAGACGCTGCGCTTTTACCGCCAATCCACCCTCCCCGCCCGCACGAATGTTGCCGAACTGCTTGATTCTGTCGTCAGCCTCTACCAGGTTCGGTTGAATACCCTCAACATCAAGATCGAGCGGAAGTACAACCCGGATATTGACCTGTTCTGCTTCGCTGGCGAGCTCCGCCAGGTGTTCGCCAACCTGGTGGGTAATGCCATCGACGCCAGCAGCGACGGCGGCCGGCTTCTGGTTCGCGCCTGGCGCTCCCAGAGCTGGAAGGACCCTGCGCAGACGGGTGTTCGCTTTGCCGTTGCCGACACCGGCTGCGGTATGGAACCCGCCGTTCTGGAGCGCATCTTCGAGGCCTTCTTCACCACCAGGGATGTGACCGGAACCGGCCTGGGACTATGGGTAAGCCACGAGATTATCACCAAGCACCGTGGCGTCGTTCATGTGCGCAGCCGTGCGGGTGTTCACGGTGGGAGCACAGGCACAGTTTTCCAGCTATTCTTCCCCGACGATTCAACTCTGACCGCTCCAGCCACGCAGACCGCTGTAGCTGCCGTCTAAAAATAATTCTCAAAAAAGTACTTGCGCGCTAACCGATCCTATGTGCTACAGTCAGTAACACTATGACGAGTAACACTCAAAAAGGGCATGATCCTTCCGAGTTGGGCGAACTGGAACGAAGCATACTTTCCATCGTCTGGCGCAATGCCGCGGTAACCGCGGACAAGGTCCGTGAAGATCTTGGCCGCCCACTCAAGGACTCCACAATTCGCACCGTATTGAGGCGTCTTGAAGAAAAGGGCTACGTGGCGCATTCGGTTGTGAACCGCACTTTCGTCTACCGCCCGGCGGAGACAAGGCAGCGAGTGGCAGGCCGCGCCGTCAAGCGCATCGTGGACTGGTTCTGTGAGGGGTCCGTGGAGGCGTTGCTGGTGGGCATGGTGGACTCGAAGGTCCTCGACCAAGCCGAGTTGCAGCGTCTTGCGCAGCGCATCGCGGCCGCTCAGAAAGAAGGCGTTGCGCCAAAGCGCGCCTCTACTCAAGAAAAGGGGGGAAGACAATGAATTCAGCCTTCATCTCTCCACTGCTTGAAGCCGCCTTGCGGGCTCTCGTGGTGGCGCTCACGGTTTGGGCCGGACTGCGGCTACTGCGAGTGAACAATGTGCTGGCGCAGAAAGCTGCCTGGGGCCTTGTGCTGGCCGCCTCTCTCCTGATGCCGCTAATAATGCGCTGGCAATGGCTGTCACATTCCGTGGCGATTAAGCTGTCGGCACCCGAGTGGATGCACACACTAAAATCCGGTCCCGGCGCGGTGCCTATTTCGATCTCTGCGCCCATCTCTTCCCCGTCCACTCAGCGGCCGCTTCATTTCTCTGCATCGCCGAAACCGGTACCTACGACAGGAGACCGCTTCCCAGCCCCGATCGTCTCGAGCACGCGGTTCGATTCGCCGAGACCCATTCGGTCCGAGCCAGGGCCTGACGCTCAAGCGGCTTCCAAAGCCGCAGCAGGCTTGAGTCTTCGCCAGACGTTAGCACTTGCCGGAATGTTCTATTTGGTGGTCTGCGCCGGACTGCTGCTGCGAATGACTTACGGCCTTTGCCTGGCGATCAAGATTTGGCTGGCTGCGCAGCCGATTTCGCCTGAGCATGGGCTGGGCTTCGCGCCGGGGCTGCGCTGGCGATCGAGCAAGTTTGTTTCTTCCCCTGTCACCATCGGATCCGGCATCGTTCTCCCCGCGGACTATAACCAGTGGGACGCGGAGAAGCTGCGCATAGTTCTTGCGCACGAAGGCTCGCATGTCCGGCAGGGAGACTTCTACCTGCAAATGCTCGCGGGGATTTATGCCTCTCTGTTCTGGTTCAGCCCGCTCGGCTGGTGGCTCAAGAGAAAGCTCTCCGAACTGGGCGAGGCCATCAGCGACCGCGCAGCCCTGGAGCAGGCCGCAAGCTGTGCATCGTATGCCCAGATTCTGCTTGAATTCGCGGCAATGCCGCGCCCAACCCTAGTAGGAGTTGCCATGGCTCGCACCAGTAATCTCTCTCGTCGCATTGATCAGTTGTTGAACGACTCGAGTTTTCGTCAGGCCTTTGCGGGCAGCCGCCGTCGCGCGCTGCTGGCGGTCCTCCTGGTTTCCGTGGCGCTGTTCGCTGCCACTGCGCTTGTTCGCGTTGAGGCGGCACAGGCGGTGCCACCGGCCTCGCCCCAAGTTGCGGCTGCGGCAGTCGCTCAACTTCCCGCTGAGCCGGTCCTCGCCAGCCCGGCCAAACCCGGCCACGTCGATCCAGTGCTCGCTGCACCACCCGCTCAATCTCAAGATCAGGTCCCGCCCGCGGCTCCGGCTGCGCCCGTAGCGCCGGCTGGAGTGCCGCCTGTAGCCCCACCAATGAATGAGTCCGTTATTCCACCTCTGCCTCCCATCCAGAGCGGCGACACTGTCGGAGACGCCCAGTCCGAAACCATCACCAACTCAAATGGCGAGGTTGTCACGTCAAAACACAACTACAAGGGCCGCGGCTACGCCTATTCGAATTCCACGAATGGCGACTCCTGGGCTCTGGTAACGGATCCGAGCCAACACGTCCGATCCTCCGGCGACTGGAACAACGGTACCCGTGATGCGATCGAGAAGGTCCGCAGCCAGGGGCATGGGAAATTCCTCTTCTTCACGCACAACGGCAAGTCTTACTTTCTCGACGACCCATCCGTCATCGCCCAGATTGAGGCCATGTACAAGCCGATGGAGGAGCTTGGCCGCCAACAGGAAGGACTGGGACATAAGCAGGCTGAGCTCGGTAAACAGCAGGAGGAACTTGGCCGCCAGCAGCAGATGGCCAGGGTTCCCACGCCCGATATGTCCAAGGAGATGGCGGAACTGAACTCAGCCAAGGCCGCAGCGATGGCTATTCTTGAGGCAAAGAAGGCTGGCACCATCAGCCAGCAGGAGCTGGCCGATTTGCAAGGCAAAATGGGAGCCATACAGGGAAGGCTCGGCGACTTACAAGGCAGGATGGGTGAAGAAGAGGGCAAATTCGGCGAATTGCAGGGCAAGCTAGGCGAGCAGCAAGGCAAGCTTGGCGCAGAACAGGGCCGCCTGGGGGCCGAACAAGGCAGAATCGCCGGGAAGGCCGGTCAAAAAGTGAAAGAGATCATCGACCAGAGCCTGAGCGACGGCAAGGCCCAGCTTGTCGAATAGTTTCGTTCACCGCGACAAATTGCCCTGGCAAGGAACGCAACCTCAGACTATCTCTGAATAAGCCGGTCAAGATTAACTCCGTCGGACCGTACAACAACGCCCCCCTCCCCCAGACTCGTACCCGGGATGCCATCGATTCCTAGGAGGATTTCAGACCAAAATGAGCATCCTGGGAAAGTCTTCCGCGGAGAGTGGCAAAGAACTTCATCCAACGCGCAGTGCAGATTAACTCCACGCTTTGGTAAGAACCGGCACCGAGAGAATAGAATTCTTTCGTGCCGCCAAAAGTCTTTTGATCGTGGAGATGAAACCTCAATGCGCTTTTCCGCACTCGTAGCCCTTGCCCTCTTGATGGCCACTTTCGCCGCAGCGCAATCCAACACTCCCTGGGACTATGAGGGCAAGCGAGGCGCTCTGGTCTGGGGCAAACTGGATCCTGGCTTCAAGGTGTGCTCGCAGGGCCACGAGCAGTCGCCGATTGATGTTCGGGGCGCCCGCCTGAACAAGACGCTTCAGCCCATCGAATTCCACTACATCGCCGGGCCGGTAACGGAAGAGCACAACGGCCACACCATCGTGGTCCATGTGGACGCAGGCAGCTACATTGTGGCCGGTGGCGTGCGCTACGAACTGGTGCAGTTTGACTTTCATCACCCCGGCGAGGAACCGGTGAAAGGCAAGCTGACCGACATGGATATCCAACTGCTTCACCGGAGCGCCGACGGAAAATTGGCCATCGTGGTGGTGCGGCTGACCGAAGACATGGGCAATCCCAACGCAGTACTCGCTACACTGTGGGAGCACCTGCCCAAGTCCGCCGGCCAGACCCAAAAGGTTGCGGATTTAGTGAGCCCCGGAGGCTTGCTTCCCGCTGATCGTGGCTATTGGACCTACACGGGTTCCCTGACTACCCCTCCCTGCACGGAGGGAGTGCGCTGGTTCATCTTTGAGCAGGAGCTGAGCCTGAGTCGTGACCAGTTGCGCGCCTTTGGAGCGCTGTTCAAGATCAACTCACGGCCCCTTCAAGACGCGCACGGCCGCCGCATCGAGGCCAACGAATAGAAACCTACCCAGCAAGCGGTGTCAGTTTGAGAACCAGGCCCTCTTCGTCGGGAACGCGGAACACCTCAACGCGACTCACGTCGTCGATCAGATAGTGTGCGGCGTCCAGCGATTCGATGGAATGTGAAAATGTGGTCGCCACCACGATGCAGCCCGCCCCCCGGCCAGCCTTGGTTCCGGAGGCCGCGTCCTCAAATACCACGCACTCTTCTGGCCTGAAGCCAAGCAGAGCAGCGCCGGCCAGATAAGGTGCAGGATCAGGCTTCCCCTGGCTCACGCTCTCCGCAGTAATGATCTTCTCCGGGACGGGAATGCCTCCTGCGGCAAGCCGAACCTGCGCCAATGCCCCGGTTGCGCTGGTCACCACCGTCCAGCTGCCTTTGGGCAAGGCCTCCAGCAGCTTCAGCACCCCGGGAAGAACGGTGACCCCTTCTGTGTCCTCAATCTCCATGTCTTCGACGATCTTGTTTTCCGCCTCCGGGTCCAGGTCCGGCCGCAGCTTGGCAACGGTCTCAATGCTCCGGCAACCTTGCGCAATGCGGCAGGCATAGGCAGGGTCAATGCCACGCATTTCAGCCCACTTCGTCCAACTGCGCTCCACCGAGCCCTGTGAGGAGATGAGAACGCCGTCCATGTCGAAGAGAATGCCTTTGCAGCGGATCAGAACTGGGGAAGAAGCAACGGATAATGCCATTCTCCCATTGTAAAGGGAAGCAGATTAGCGCTTCCTCGCCGTAGTCTCATGGGTCACGGGAAAGGTGACCTTGGGCGGGTCGGCGAGGGTCACTGAAGCCTCTACTGCTCTCTTGCGGCCGCTTTGTTGCACCTGATTCTGCTTCAGGGTAATCGTGCCGTTGGCGATCTCGGCGTCTGCGGTCCAGCGGTCGAAACGAGCGAGCACGTCCGGGACCGGCGCCGTTACCGACGCCGGAGCGGATGACTCAGCCTTACCGCCGCCCTCAGCGCTTACCTCCCCATGTCGCCATTCGAAGTGCAATGTGCCTTTTGCCGAATCGGCCAGATCCTTGTCCGTGAAGCCGGAGAGTTCTATCTTGCCGTCAGCGGTCAGTGCGCCGCCCGACCAGCGCAATCCAAGCAACTGACCCACGGATGTGGGGCTAAGTTGCTCGAACCCTGCATCGATCGTATAAACAGGGTTGTCCCCAGTGCGGAGTGTGCCTGACCCGTGCAAGCTTCCGCCTAAAAGCCTGCCCTCAAGGCCGGTGATCTCTACACCCGTCGAAACGATGTGCAGCGTTGCCGAGGCGTCACGCAGCGTGACCGGCCCAAGAATCAGCGAATCGGCCTTTACCGTACCCTCAACCTCAGGCCAGGCTAGCGCGATTGACTGCTTTGCCAGGCTCAGCCGGGCAATCAGTTCAGAGAGCAATGTGCCGGGCTCATGCGCACCCAGAATTGCCGCCTGCAGTGCACTCGCGTCCAGATCGCCAAACTGAAGATCGAACCTGGGTGTACAGGTGTTGGGCGCTTTGCAGTCTTCCGGCAAAGTCAGACTCCCCGTTCCTTTCACCGGCCCGTAAGAGAAATCTATCGGGTCCCAGCGTAATTCGTCGGGGTCGATGTGGAGCGTGGCCCTGGCAATCTCCACATGGTTCACCAGGTAATCGGACTTCCAGTTGGCGTTGTGCAGAGTCACAGTCCCGGTAAGGGTGTCTGCTGCCGGGCGTCCCTCCTGCTCGCCGGTCTCCATCGTGGCTGGCAGCAGGATGGGCGGCTCTGTGCCGGTGCTGGCCGCAGCAACTTCCGAAGAGACATTGTTGAAGGGGATAATCTGCGCCGGAACCCATGGGCCTTCGGCGCTCAAGTCCATGGCCACAGGATCGCCAGCGAGCGCATCGAGCCCCGAGGCGTCCGCCATGCCAGACAGGTGCGCCAGTTCTCTGGCTCGCGCAAGACTGGCCTGGCCCCGTACCCCTACCTGGTAGCCGGAAAGAGTCAGTCTGGGTATCACCGTCAGGGGGCTCGCTCCGCCGGCGGCAATAGCCACGGTTCCATCGAGCGCAGTTGCCGCGGACAATTCCTGGCCTGATGATTCAGGTGCCACCGGCTGCAGCACCAGCTTTGGCGCCTGGATGGGTGTGCTGAGCCCGTCCCCGCTCAATTTAAATCCTTCGATCACAAGGCTCCCGGTTAGCGGCCCTGGTGCGGGCACACGCGGCGTTGCAGAGCCTGCCTTGCCTCGCTTCGCTTTCTTGGCAGTGTTCTCCAGAGCGCTCTTCCCAGCAGCAATTTGTTCTGGAGTCTGTTCGGCGTAGCTGATTTTGCCGGTAATCGTGCCCGCTGCCTCCAGGCCAGGACCAAAGCCGCTGCGAACGGTACGCAACGCGTCCAGGCCGGCGGCCACCGGGATGCGGTCAAGCGCCAAAGTGAAGTGGGCCAAGCCAACATCGCCAGGCAGGTCCCCAGTGAGATGGATGCGACCATCCCCCAGTGGAGAGTCGCATGCCAGATTCTCAAAGGTGCGACTGGAAAAATGATAGAGAAGACCGCAAGTGGCGTCGAAATCCATCGGCGCGGCAGGGGCAAACTCGGCGCGGTGGACGCCTGTCGCGCGCAGCCGCGTCTTGATCTGGGCTGCATCGGCTGTGCCATCCAGATGCAATTCGCCTGTCAGGTCGCCTCGCCAGCCCGGGTCGGAGCCAATCACCAGCCGCGCCAGCTGGCCCAGTTGCGCCTCACGCCACTCCAAATCGAGATGCACCGGCATCTGCCGCAACTCGGTCGAACTCTTCACGCTTGCTTCCAGCCGTACCACTCCAGTGTCGGCCAAATCCAGGCTTACGTCGGTGCGGGCAGGTTGGCCGCGCACCCGAATGCGCCAGTCACCTGGCTCTTCCTGCCAAAAGGACAGGTCGGTATTCACCAATGAAAGCGGCAGCTTTTCCGAGCCGCTCTTGAAGTTGATGCGGGAGTTGGTTGCCTCAAGGTACGGAAATGGCGTTGCGCGGCTTCCACTTCCGGCCTGTGGCCCACCGCCCACTGCATTCCCAGCGTGCGCGGCAGCCGTACGAAAGAGCGTATCCAGGTTCCAGCTGCCTGACTCAGTGCGTACCAGGTTCAAGCTGGCCTCATCCACGCTGATGCGACTGATCTCCAACCTTCCCCGCCACAGAGAAAGCAGCCGGAAGGATGCAGTGACGGTGTTTGCGTGCAACACTGGTTCAGCGCCATAGACCGGATCATCTTCAACCGTGAGATCGGTCAGCACCAGGGCCGGTCTGGGCAATAGATGCAATTCCACTGAGGAAAGCCGAACCGGCTTGCCCAACGACGCCGCCATCAGTTCGGTTACTTTGCTTTTATAGCGGCTCAGGCTCACGAGCGGAGGCACAAACAGGACCGCCAGGATGGCCACCAGCATCGCCAGGGCCAGCCACAGCGGCCCGCGCCTTCGTTGCCGGCCTTGCACATCTTTCGTCATGGTCTTATCAATCGCAAGTTGACGGTGGTCAGTAGTCAGAAATCATTCACTGCGTCTTCCACAGATCACGAATCACTCACAACTGCGATTCAGCGGATCAGGTGCAGCGTCCGGCTCCAGCGTGTGTCAGAGAAGAAGTGCAGCGCCACGTGACCCATCCAAGCCAGATTGTTGCCGATTCCGGTCTGTTCCAACTGCTCCTCCGTCGACTCGAACGACCAGTAATTCAGCAATGGCCGGCCGACGATGTTTTCTCTGGGCACAAAACCCCAAAAGCGTGAATCGGCGCTGTTGTGCCGGTTATCGCCCATCATGAAGTAATGCCCTGGAGGAACCACAAGGTCTCCATTTTCAATGTTGCGAGGAAAGTCGACCGCCCACGATTCAGGAATGAGATTGCCAGGCTCCGGATCGGGCGGCATCGAAGGAAACTCGTCGAGAAAATCGTTATGATTCTCCGGCGTCGTTGGCTTGGCGTGCGGCTGGTCCTGGGCAACTCCGTTGATGATCACGATGCCGTTGCGAAGATGAATATGATCGCCGGGAACACCGATCAGTCGCTTCACCAGAAACAGATATTGGGGCGCTCCCGTCACCGGGTCGGGATCGGAGACGGGCTTCAGAAAGACCACGATATCGTTCCGCTCCGGCTCACGGTAGTGAACCAGCGGCATCCATTTTGTGGGGGGAGCCAGTGTGATCCTGTCCACCGCCAGGTGGTCGCCCACCAGCAGCGTATTCTCCATCGACCCCGAAGGAATCACGAAGTTCTGGCCCAGAAAGGTCAGAATAAAAAGACCCACCACAAGCACTGAACAGATGCTGGCCACCGCCTCGTAAGGCGTCTCTTCCACCTTCTCTTCAACGGGAACTGCATCGGCCTCGGACAGCGTCTGGGGGGGGGGCGTTTTTCTCTTCGTCATCCTATCGCTCTTTTATCGGTGGTCAGTGGTCAGTGAACAGTCGTCAGATAGCAGCGGCTCATGATTCGGGTTTTTCATTCGTCACTTACCGCTGTTCCCTGCGTTCAATGGACCAGGTGGAAGATGCGCTTCCAGCGCGCAAAATCCGTGAGTCTGGCCGAGAGGTCCCTGTCGTGTCCGAGTCTATCATCCGTAGCCTGCTGCACATCCGTTGTCGAGGGCCGGGTCAGCGAGAAGTAGATGACCAGTGGCCGGGCAACAATATCTGCCCTGGGAACAAAGCCCCAGAAGCGGCTGTCCTTGCTGTGATTCCGGTTGTCGCCGAGCACAAAATACTCGCCCTGAGGAACGACCAGTTCCCCATCGCGGGTTAAACTCTGCATCTGCCTCCACCACACTGGATCGACCGAGGGATCGGTATATACCTTGGCGGGAAAGTCGTCGTCCGTGAACGGATTGGGCGGTGCCGGCTCGAATGCTGCATAAGGCTCATCCAGAATCTGGCCGTTCACTAACACTCGTCCGTCCTCGATGCGCAGCCGGTCTCCGGGAACTCCCACCACCCGCTTGACCAGAAAAGGCGGCCGGGGGTGGTGAAAGAAAACAATGTCTCCTCGCGCAACTTCGCGGTAGGGCAACAACAAGCGGCTCAAACTTCCGGCTGGAGCATAGACCTGCTTGTTGACCAGCAGAAAGTCACCTACCAGCAGGGTCCGCTCCATGCTTTCTGAAGGGATCAAATAGGGTTGGAGCACAAAGGTGAGCAAGAACAGCGCCACTACCACCGTTTGCAGCAGCGACGCCAGAGCCTCGGGCACAGTCGGCAAATGGAGGCGCAGCCGCGAAACTCGATGCTCGGACGGACTGGACACTTGTCCGGGTGTGCTCATTGCTTGGCTCGCTCCTCCCTTTCCCCGCCGGACGGCTTGGCACTGGCTTTGGCCTGGACTGACATGAATCGCTCGAGCGCCCTTCGCGCCGCATCCTGCTCGGCCTGCTTCTTGGTGCTTCCCATACCGCGGCCCAGCGGCTTCCCGGGCTCTGCCTTGCCCGCTTTGAGACGGACCTCAACCTGAAAACGCTTGCGGTGGTCGGGGCCGCTTTCACCTTTGAGCCTGTAAACCGGCGTTCCCGCCCGCGCTGCCTGCAGGTGTTCCTGCAGTGCAGACTTGTAGTTTCCCAACGCGGCCCCGGAGCGCAGCTCCTCGGCTAGCTGCTCAGCTGCCTCTCCCAGCACCCAACGGCTGACAAACGCCCTCACCGGCTCCAGGCCGCCGTCGAGGAAGAGCGCCGCCATCACCGCCTCCATGCTATTCGAAAGCACTGTGCTCTTGTGCCTGAGTCCGCCGCGATCTTCACCACGGCTCAACCGCAAATAGCTGCCTAACCCGATGGCTATCGCCACCTCCGCCATGTGTTGCCGGCTCACCAGTTGAGAACGAACCCGCGTCAGCTCACCCTCTTGCCATTCCGGATGCGCGATAAACAGCGCCTCAGCGACCACCAGTCCCAGTACCGCGTCGCCCAGAAACTCCAGGCGTTCATTGTCCCCTGCGCCCGTTGCTTCTTCATTCCCGCCCTCCATCGTCAGCTCGTTCGTAGCCCGTTCGCTGGCAGCTTGCTCGTTCGCAAGGGATCGATGGGTGAGCGCGCGCACCAGCAACTCGGGCCTGGCAAAGCCATGCCCGAGCGCCGTTTCGAGTTCGGCCAGAACTACTTCCACCTGCACCTCGACCGTTTCTATAGCATTCTCCGAAATGCTGTAGACCGAAGCCATACACTCAAGCTGGCGCGACCACCAAGGAACGACGGCCCTTTAAGCAGCGAATAAGTCCACACTATTTCGGAAAATGCCTTAATCCCCTTGATTTTGTTCTTGGGGCGGTGCTTCGGCCACAGACTCCGGCCTCCCCTTCCCATGGTTCTATTAGACTCCGCTCCCGAGCTGAAAGCGCCTGCGCCGATTATTGCGGCTTTTGCGATCCGCTTTCGCCGGCGGTCCCAGCTCCCGGCTTGCCAGGAACAGTGCCGGGGGAATCGTCGTCCGCATCCTCGTCGCAACTGTGACCCCTTACCGCATACGCAGTCTTGACGCCCTTCTCAGCTGCCAGCCGCGTATCCTGCTGCCCGTCGCGCGCGGCGAGCGCTTCCGTGTACTCTGAAACGGCCTCGTCGCGCTTGCAGTCCAGGTCGAGCATTCGACCCAGATAAATGTGCGACCAAGCCAACAGCCGCGGCTCCTTACTTGTAGCCAGGGTCCGCTGGAATCCATCGATCGCCTGCTCCGGGTGCCCGGTCAAGATGGCCGCGCGCGCCAGGATGAAGTTGGCGCGCGCGCTGTCTGCCACGGTTTCAAGCGTATCCCCATGCACAGTCAGGACCTGGCGCGCCATGGAACTGGCCGTGGCCACATCCCCGCTGGCTAGCTGCGCCTCCGCCAAATCCAATCCAGTCAACTTGTGCGGCTTGCTCTGTTGCAGCACGTCTCCATCCACATCCTTGTCAAACTCGATCTGGCGGGCGCGATGCACCTGCTGGTCTACATCCATCGTGTACACCATCTCGCCGATCGAGTCGCGCAGGCTGGCTGGGTCCTTCTCAAACTGGATTAATTGCTCATAGAAGTACTGCGTCAGCACAAATCCCTGGGTCGTATCGTGCCGCACAGCGGCCTGGCGGACGACCTCCACCTTCTGCTGGTAGATCTGCCGCTCATGTTCGTATCGCGGAAGGTCGGAGCGCGGCGTACCTGTCGGAATTGTGTATACCGGCACCCCGGTTTCAATGGTTCGGGCCTCGATCGCCTTGATCAGGCACTCGATTGTCAAAGGCACCGTGTCGGAGCGGTAACGGAATTCAAGCGGAGCTTCCCGAATCTCCTTCAAGATTGGCTGCATCCGGTCAATTGCGTTGGCCCGCGCATAGAGTAAAGGCTCAATTACGTAATGAAGGTATGTGTGGCGCACATCGTCCATGCGAATCTGCCCGTCCACAGGGGAAACCACCACCACGTAATCGGTGCCGTATACGCGGGCATTCACCGTGTGCGGCGACAGCAGAGGTTCGATCACCACCACAAACCGCCGCCCTTCATACGTTGAAGCTGGCAACTTGAGATAAAGATTGGTCGAGACAATCATCTTCGACAGCGGATCGTGCAGCCGGTCTGCCTCCCTGTCATAAATGGGATGCACCGCAAGCCAGATTCCGTGCAGATCCACCGCTGACACGAAGTCCTTGAGGAGGGGAACAATCTCTACCACCTGTGTTGAGTCGGGCGGCATCTCCGTCAGCTCTGCTGAGGTCTCAATCTCGGGCGGCGGCGTCAGGTACAAGGCCAGCGAGATGTATTGTGCAACGTCCCTCTCCGTACCCGTGATGCGATGCTGGGCAATATAGAGGCAGACGCGGTCACGGCTGGCGCGAGCTTCCTCGCTCTTCGCCAGCGCCTGATTGATCTCATCGCGAACCCGTTTGCGCACCGGCGCGCTCTCATCCAGCCCCTCGTCGTAGCCACATGCATTCAACGCCGCAGCCATCAGGAACACCGGCTCGGAGCTGACCAGCGAAATGGTCGGTCCGGCCGGATCCACAAGCGAAGGAGCTTTCTCCTGCTGGAATCCTGCTGAAGATGAGGTTTGATTCTTGCCCGAGCCGCTGTCCTGTGATTGGGCAGTCGCCACAGTAAAGGTCAGCAGAGCCAGCCAGCATAAGACCGAAGCTGAAAGAAAGCCGAATGATCGAACAGTACGAATCGTCATGAGAATCCCTGTTGCAAGTCTAGTTAGACGTACCGGCAGGGTCAAACGGGAGGGGACAAAGACAGGGAACAGGGATCAGAAAAGCCGGTGCCTCGGCTGGCGTCGTTCGATTGGGGGATTTCATGAACCCAGCCAACGGCCACGCTGAGACCATGCTCGGCTTTTGAGAATTGAAACTCGGTAATTGGATCGCCTGGTTCGGCTGCGCCAAGAAGAAGCCCCGCGCGGACATTGCCGAGCGGGGCTCTTCCTGTTCCCTGATCTCTGCCTTATCCCCGCACTGAAACGCCGGAGAACGACAGTACTGCCAACCCGCGCACCGGCTGGCCGAAGAACCGTGCCGGTTCAAAGCGGCTGGTCAGCAACATGTTCTCAATCTGCGAGCGAGTCGCCTCGTCGTTGGGACCGGAAACGATGCGGTAGTCGTACATCTGACCTGCGCCGTTGATATAAGCCTCGACTACAACCGGACCAGAAAGGCAGGCGATCTGATTGTTGCCCGCACCGCTCGAGAGACTCACCAGCCGAGGTGCAGTGGGATCCCCAAGCGGCTCGTCCTTGCTGGCCTGCGCCGACTCCGGATGGGCAAACATGCTCACCAGCACGATGACCGAACCGAGCAGAAGCACCGCGCTGGCAAACCCAGCCGAAGCCTGCAGCACGAAGGGACCTACAGTGTTCTTCCATGCCAGACTCAAGGCTTGGAAACGGCTTCGACGTCTGCGCGCCCGCTCCTGGCTCACCGCCACACGGATGCGCAACAGCAGGTCTGCGGGCTCAGGAACTGGCCCCAACACAGCCAGAGAGGACTGCACGTGCCGCAAGGAACTCCAATCATGGGCACACTCCCGGCAATCTTCCAGATGGGCGGCGATGCGCTGCATCTCATGTCCGTTCAGTTGGCCATCCAGATATTCCGTAAACCGTGCCTGCACTGCATTACATCCGCTCATCGCGTCTCCTCTCCCAGACTTACCTCATATGCCGTGTGCGCCGGGTGATTTGCTCCGGCTGCCGATGCTTTCAGAATCAACTTCAAACAGGCTCTTCCGCGAACCAGCCTCGACTTCACCGTCCCCAGATTCACGCCCTGCATCTCTGCTACTTCCTCGTAGACAAACCCTTCAATATCCCGCAGGATCAGTGTGGTGCGGAACGGTTCAGGCACCTGCTTCAGCGCCGCTTCCACCCGTGTCCGGTTCTCAACGTGCACCATCGCCTCGAAAGGCGACTCGGCCGGGTCCACCAGCACATCGATCAGCCGCGCGGGAGAGCCGCATTCCCCCTCGCTCATCTCCTGCTCCATGGGCACGTCCTGAAGCTTGTGCCGCATCCACCAGCGCCGCTGGTTCGAGGCTTCGTGAAGTGCGATCCGGTAAATCCACGTCCGCAACGAAGACTCCCCATGAAAGTTGCCCACCCCACGAAAGACCTTTACAAAAACTTCCTGGGTCAGATCGGCGGCATCGGCGCGATCCTGCACGGTGCGGGCAAGCAGCGAGTAGATCGGTTGGTGGAAGTGCGCAATCAGCCACGCGAAGGCTTCCTCCGAGCCGGCTCGAAGTTCTGCGATCAGAGCCGCCTCTTCAGATTGAAGCGTCAACGCGCTGGCAAGATTGCCCACAGTGAGGTCCGCCTGCATTTCAGTGTTCCCCCACTTTACCGCAACTTCCGAGTTCTTGGCATCTTTCCTTCTCGCCGCCGACTAAACTGCCCGAATGCGAGACACCGGAATAACCATCGCCCGAATCTGCTTGTCGCGGTCACTCGACCCAACGGCCCGAAATCTGCCGTCTGGAACCCATTGCTGCCCCGAGTGCGCGGGAAACGGAACACCGGCTTTCCTCCGGATGTCCCGCGCTCTCTATTGTCTTAGACACCGGAACCCACCCAAAGTGTTCCCGGTCACGGTTGTGAAAAGAGGATTTAGTCACCAAAGTCTTGTTTGCTATACCTCAAAAACGATCCTGCGACCCTTTTGAACTCGGTTCCATGCTTCCTCTACGTCGGATAAAGGCACCGGCTCCACATCAACCGTGAGACTTCCGGCCGCGGCCATCGAGAAAAGCGTGGGAATCGCGGCAAAAATCCGATCCAGCGGCGTCGAGCCGAATCCACTGCCCAGCAGGGTCAGATCAATGCTGCGCAGAGTCGCTCCCTCCAAGCTGATTGTCTTGCCCGCGCTCTCACCCACCTCCACCAGCCGCGTCCGATGCGTGGAACTCGCCTGGAAGCCCTTGGCCAGGGCCTCGATGAGCAGCTCCGTCGGACGACCCCAAAGGTAGTCGATCACCACGTCAATCCCCGAGGCAGCCTCGGCAGCAAACGCTTCTCGAACCGCGTCCTCTGGTTGGCTGAGCCCATAAATCGCGTCCACCTTGCTGGAGTCGATGGCCTCCACGTTCCGCCCAGCGGCAATCACCCGCCTGGCTCCAAGCTGTCGGGCAATTTGAATGGCAAGATGTCCGGCAACGCCCGTCGCCCCAAGAATCAGCACCGTCTCCCCGGCCGCCAGGCCCGCGCGCTCCTTGATCGACATCCACGCCGACATCCCGGGGTTCCCGATCGCCGCAGCCTGCGCGTCCTCCAGCCCATCGGGCACTGGCAAGCACCGCGAGCGCGGAGCCACCGTCAGTTCCGACATCGCTCCCCATGGCTTGCGGGCAAACGTGAAGTAAACGCGGCTTCCGTCCTCCAGGGTTCCCACCCCGTCCACGCCAGGAACGACCGGGACTTCAGTGCTGCCTGCGTAGTGCGACCCGCTCGCAAGAGCTTTGACAATCGGATGCAGGCCGGCTGCACGCACCCGGATCACGACTTCGCCCTCTCCGGCAACCGGATCGGGAAACGACTGAAACTTGGGAGCCTGCCCCAGAACATTGACGACCGCAGCTTGCATGGTTCCCCTACCTCCTCTTCATCGCTCTCGATCTGCCACTTCCAATCTACCGCTGGTCCCGCCCCTTTTCGCATCGGATCGTGAAACTTCCCTCACCAGTTCCTGCTGGTTCGCGGCTGTTTGACGAATCCCGCCCTAGCGGAGACAATAGGGGAGTTGCATCCCTCCAGACGTGGGCCTGTGGCGCAGCTGGGAGCGCGCTTCCATGGCATGGAAGAGGTCATCGGTTCGATCCCGATCAGGTCCACCAATCATTTCAATAATTTAGACAGGGCGAGCGTTCAGAGGTAGAGCGTTTGTGTCATGGTTTGTGTCATAACCCGCCATTTTGCTGTTGTTGGCAAGGGTTTCCATCGCTGTGCGCTTGGCTTCCATGCGGACGTGGCTGTACCGCTCTAGCATCCGGCGGCTCACGTGTCCGGCAATCGCCATGATGGTGGAGTCTGCCGCCCCGCTCTCCGCACGGGACGTGATCACGCAATTCCTCAGATCGTGGAACCGGAAGCCGGGCAGCCCTGCTTTCTTCGTCAGAGTCCGCCACGCCGTCCGCCAGCGATTGATATGCCGTGTCGGGTCGTACCCGGAAAGGTTGTAGCCGACAATTTTAGTGTCATTGAACTTGAACTTTGGAACAAAGGCAGCAAAGACAAAGTGTGAGGGTTCTACGGAGCCGAACGACTCTGCGCGTGTCCTTAACCTCCCCAGGGCAGAAGAGGCAACGCTAGTCAGAGGGATGGTGCGCTCCCCGGCTGCCGTCTTGCTCTTGCGAATAGTCAGGGTCCGGGAGAACAGGTCAACGTCCGCCCATTGCAGTCCCTTCAACTCACAGCCCCTTGCAGTGGTATTCAGGCAGAGGATGGCCGCAAGGTAGTCAGATGCGGTCCCTGTTCGCTCCTTGGAGTTGATTCGTCTTTTTAGTTCTGCTGCGTATCCGTGTATTGTGGGTGGGCTACTTACCGTCCATGAGATCGGCCCGATGCCGTTCATCTTGATGAATTTCACATTCTTGGCGTCCATGGTTTCTCCTTTTAGCCGCGTTCGGCTGAGTGTCAGGGGCGGCAAGCTGGAACAAATTCCCCCTTGTCCGATTTCCTCGATGGCAGGCGGACTGGCCTGAGAACACAAACACCAACGAAGCTTCGTCGGTTCAGCCCCAAGGCCGGTCCAGCTTCCGGAGTTTGTGATCTGGATTGTGTGAAGCGAAGTAAAGGAGGGCGCGGTTCTGGTCACAGCAGGATGTCATTCCAAGCAGCGAGGCAAGCAGGTCTGACGCACAAACTGATCCAGAAACCACAAAACCCTCCAGAACGGAGGGCCGACGACTGTTCCGCTTAGTTGCTCCTTGCGGGAGCCACATCCGTTTGCGCGTCCACCTTGCCCGGTTGGCAGATTGGCATGGGTCGGCCCAACTCTTGATGCTGGGGAAAGCATAGCACGGCTCGGAGCGATCCAGATTGGTGCCCAGCATATCCAGTTCAATTGCCTAGAGTTCCCGATTAAACTCTGCGCTCGTTCTGCGCCGCCGTCCCCCAGCCTCATAAAAACTGGGAGGGGCGAAACGTGTCAATGCGTTTCCCGCAGGGTGGGTGTCTGGACAACTCCTAAGGGTTCAGGTTGTGTCATGCCTTGTGTCATAACCCTGCCATCCCTGCCCGTGTCGGGCCGTTTCAGGTAGTGTTGCTCGGTTACACACAAAAGGCAGCGAACATGCCTGAAACCCGCATGAACACCACCTCTCTGTGTCGCTTCGTGTCGTTCGACTCTCTTCCGTATCAGGCTACGTGGCGATTTGAACCAACGAAGCGGTCCTGCGCGGGCTAGAGTGCCCTGGCGAACTTGCGGCGGATTAGGCCGGCAAGCCCGACGATACCGGTTCCGAAAAGCAGAAGGCTGTTCGGCTCCGGCGTTTCGCTAGAGGGAGGGATATAGGTACCGTCATAGGGATCGGCAAATCCCACGTAGTTGTCCTGCACAGTGAAATCGACAATGGGTTGCGTTTCAATCATAGTGACCCACAAGCCTACGTCGGTGCCACTGGGGAAGGTGGTATTGTTGAGGTCAACCGAGTCGAGGAGACCGCTCGCGCCGTATACATTAAGCGTGGTCGGAGTTGTACCGCCGGGGACATAATTGAAGAAGTCACCGGCCTCAGATACCGGGGCGCCGGTGAAGGTTACGGTCATGATGTCGGTTACGCCATAGACGTTCCAGGCGTCGTTAACGCCGATCATCGGTCCCAATGCACCGTCCCAGGACCCGTTACCGAGGTAACCATATTCACCGGCGTAGCCATAGACCGACCCGCCCTGGGTTGTGGCATTGGTCGACGTCCAGGTGTAAGTTGACGCCGCATCCGTTCCGGTGTACGACTTGGGGCCCGCTCCGAAATAGTTCAAAGTGGGAATTTGAATGGTATCAACTGTGGGCGTAGCTGGCCCTATCGTAATTGTTGCCCCCGCCGGCAGAGCGGCTGCAGCAAGAATCGCGATGAACAGGGTCGCTTTCAGTAGATTCTTCATGTTTCCTCCAATTAGGGTGAGCCTTCATGCCCTGGTTGGGCTGCTGGGGAGCCGGGGTCAAGCTGCGCGATGCATACCGGCACAGTTTCTTTGCCGGGGCGACGATAGAAGGTGCGGGAGTGGACCTTTTCCGAGAACCGTCCCAAGGCCAGGTGCCCGGCAACTATGCACAGTTTGCGCGTGTGCATTCTTGCTTAGGAATTGTTACTTTGCTTCGGAGAAGCACCTGCTTAGGGAATCTCTTGCGCTTGAGTGGGGGCATTTTATTGGCCAAACTCGGCGATTATCAACTCATTGGAAAAACGCAGCTTACTCGTTGAAGCGTGCTCTCCAATCACAAGAAACTGCAATTTTATGCGCAGGAATTAGGAAGAAGGATTCCGTTTGCGGGCACTACGGAGCGCTTGAAGATGGGTGGGAGCGGCGGGGGGCTTGACGGGGTGGGCGAGCTTGTAGCTCGTGGCCGGTAGGTGCCGGCGTGGGTGGTTGTGCTGTGAAGGTGCGGGCGTGGACGCCCGCACTACAGCCGGCCAGGAGACCGGCGGTACGAAGTGGTTCCTGTGTCATATCTTGTGTCATAACCCCCTCATCCCTGCCCGTGTCGGGCCGTCTCCGGTAGTGTCGCTCAGGTACACACAAAAGGCAGCGAACAGGCCTGAAACCCGCATGAACACTGCCTCTCTGTGTCGCTTAGTATCGCTATCTATCTGCCCTTGTTCATTCGGCCTTGGAAATGGCATGGAAGAGGTCATCGGTTCGATCCCGATCAGCACTTGTCCGCCCAGACCATTCATGAAGGCGCAAAGACCCGGCGAATACCTAAAAAACTGCCTTCAACGGGCAAAAAAACGAGGCTCTAGGATGCCCGTAGACGCGTCGATAGAAGGTTCGACGTCGTAAGAGCCGAGCAGATCTGGCGCGAGATGAATATGCGCAGAGCCTGGGCAGAGACCCGATGATTTGAGGGCCGATTCAATTTCGCAAACTACCCTGCGGAAAAATACGGCTGCAGCGCTACAATGCTTACATGAGTGACACTTTGGGGAGACCACGATGAAAGCGGATCGTTCAATGGTTATTAGTATGCGCCTTCCAACGGAGAGCGGAAAGCGCCTCAGGCAGATGGCCAAACGGCATGGCTGGACTCCAAGCGATGCCAGCGCGAAGCTTGTTGAGGAGGGTCTGCGCAGGTCGGAATTCGCCTTCATTGACTTTCGCGATTCACCGGCTGGCCGGCAAGCGTACATCCAGGGGAGCTCGCTTGCGGTGTGGGAGATCCTTCTGCTGACTCGCAGCTACAAAGATGATGTTGCCGCCGTGGCCAAGCACCTTGGATGGCCGCTCTCAAAAGTCCAGGCCGCCGTTCAGTATGCAGAGGCATTTCCAGAAGAGGTCAATGAGGCGCTATCCGAGTATGACTCGGTCGATTTTGACTCGTTAAAGCGGATGTTGCCCCAGGCTGCCGAATTCAAATCCGGAAAAGCTGCGAGGCGCTGAAATGCTCAAGCTTCTGCTCGACGAGCACGTCTCGCCAGACGTAGCCAAAGGCTTGCGCCGAAGAGATCGGACAATTACCGTTTATGCCATGACGGAGTGGGAAGATGGGAGCTTTCTCGGCCAGGAAGACTCCGCCTGCCTGAAAGAAGCCAGCGCTCAAAGATTAACGCTTGTAACCTATGATCGGCGGACGATTCCACCGCTTCTCAAGGTCTGGGCCGAAGAAGGACGCCACCATGCTGGCGTGATCTTTGTGGATGACAAGACGATTGCCCCTTCAAGCATCGGCGGCCTCGTTTTAGCATTGGCCGGTCTCGTAAAGGAAGCACGAAGCTGGGATTGGACCGATAGGATTTGTTTCCTGCGGCGTTGATCTGCGCGGATAGGAGCGGTAACGTCGACCCGCGGAAGGGAACAGTTGCTCTCCACCGGTGCGCTCAAGAGCAATTGCGGATCACATTGGGGGGAGCGGACCTACCGTAGCTGTGCGCCCAGATGGGACAAGACAGAGTTCCATGATAGGGATGGTGAGCTGCATCCTTGCATTCAGTCCACTGGCTGTGAGAGTTCTCCGCTAGCGCCAGGGCCGTTCACACATCAGCTGGTGAAAAGGAGCGTACTGGGCTCCGCCCAGACAAGAACGGAATGAATTTGGGGTCCACTTCATTAGGAGCCCAGTTTTCAACATTTGACCGGTCAATAGGCAGGGCAGGAATTGTCCGCGCAGCACTTTTTCACACCCCATTACGTGCAGATGAGTACGTACTCGGAGGAGAATATGCAATGATTCAGCTCAAGCGTGTTTACGAGACGCCCAGCAGCGCAGATGGAGCCCGCTTTCTTGTTGAGCGTCTATGGCCTCGAGGCGTGAAAACATCTTCATTGGAAATCGAAGCATGGTTGAAGGATGCAGCCCCAAGCGCCAGTTTGCGGAAATGGTTTCACCACGATCCGGCGCGGTGGAATGAGTTCCGTCGGCGTTACTTTACCGAACTCAAAGAAAGTCCCACTTCGTGGCTTCCCATCTCGGAAGCTGCACGTTTCGGCAACGTCACGCTGATCTACAGCTCTCATGATTCTGAGCACAATAATGCTGTTGCGTTGAAGGAATTCCTGAACCAATGCCTCCACTGTCATCGATCATCTGAAAACGTAGTTTTCAGATGATCGATGACAGGCGTTGCACTCGGTGGCCGGAAGCGTTGTATTCGGCATCTACATCCGTAATTCTCATGTTCTCTCCTATCGATTAACGACAGCTGTTCAAGCTCATGCCCTGCAATGCCAGAAGAACTCCTAAATAAGTTCTACGGTGCGTACGAGCAAAACGGTTAGTTGTCCCAGTTCACGTCAACCTCAATCTCGAGATCGATACCTCTGACGGTTTCAGCTGGTGAACGGCATTGAGGATAAGCGGGATGCGAGGAGGGAACGCTCTCGGGCTATGGAGAGCAATGGAACAGTCAACCGGCTTAAGGACCGTGACCGGTCAAGCGTCACGCCTCCCTTGCGGTGCGCAAAGGACGAAGTTCGGCGCCGGTGACGGCTTCGGGCACTGCAGCCTCTTCTCCTTTCCCGCCTCGCATCGCAATTCTCACGGTGTTTTGCCGTGCCTGCATTCTTTGGTTTTTGTAGTCCTATTTCCTTCAAGACCGCACAACCAGGGCTGACGCATATAAATTCCTCAGCGTTGGCAAAATACAGCAAAACTCCGCAGGGCAGAACCGGGTCCCTGCTCAGGATTGGAATCTGGGGCCGGCACGCCAGAATATGTGGCAAATGTTTTCTCTTTGTGCTGTAGCTTTTTGCACAGGGAAACTCGCTTTGACGATTAAGCGCTTTGGTTAAGTGCAGTTTGTTTGGCATCGAAAATGCTTCATGGGCTGGCAGGGTCCCAACCAGACTCTTGGGGCACAAATCGCTATTAGGAGAGATCATGAACAGAAAAGGCCTACGGCTATTAGCAGGATTGGTTGTGTTATTTGCCGCATCAGTCGTCCCGGTTAGGGCCAGCACCGTTGACCTTACCTTCGCTGGCGTGGCTCCCTATCCCAGCAGCAACAATGTGCTAATCGAAAACTATTACAACGGCGGCACCAGCAGCATCGGGACGAGCGGGACGAACTATGGCATCTCTTTCTCGGACAATGCGTTGGATCTCTGTCTGAACAGTTTGATGACCTCCTGTTCGAACACCTCCAAGGGCGGGCTGGGCGATCCGAATTCTCAGGTGAACGCACTGTACTGGCTGTCGGGCGCGGACGCCTATATGGACGACCCCGCAGGATTCACCACCGGCTTCTCTTTCACCTACTCCGACCCCTTCACACCCGGCGCTTCCATCTCGGTCTACAGCGGCGTGGACGGCACCGGTTCGCTGCTCGCCACCTTGTCCCTGCCTCTCACTACCTCCAATTGCCCTGGGTACGGTGCCGGATACTGCCCGTTCGTTCCTATCGGCGTTACATTCTCTGGAACCGCCGAGTCCATCGATTTCGGTGGAACTGCGGACTACGTCGTATTTGACGACGTGACCATAGGCAGTGCCACCCCCGGTCCTCCCACTGGCGTCACCCCCGAGCCATCCAACCTGTTGCTGTTTGGGACAGGACTGTTGGCAGTCGCCGGCGCGATTCGTCGCAAGATCCGCGTGTAACCGTTTTAGTATCGAGCAAACAAAAGCCGGGGCAAAGATCCCCGGCTTTTGTTTGCTCGTTCACCGGCGTGGTTCTCAAGCAATGTCAGACTGCTTAAGATGATAATGAATTCTGATCGCACCAAACTCCTCGGTCCGGGAGATTCGATTTCACCAGGTTGAATCGTTTGGAGTTTTATTGTACCGTACTTGAATCTCGAATCAGGCCGCGAAACTCCTCAACAATCTTCCGGCGTGCCGTGCATCGATTTGCAACAGCAACTGTAGGATTGAGTCCATCGCCTCTGGCAGATGGTGTGTGAATTTGCGGTTGCAATGCGGTATTCCCGAGTGCTACAGCCAAGCTGTTGGATTGACGCGCCAAACCTGAGGTTGCAACACTCGTTAGCGTAGCCTACTGCGCGAATTCCAGCGGTGAGTTACGGCCACACTCCAGCAATGCGTTGCCTGCCGGGTGTTTTCCGATGGAGATCAGTCGCTTTCCCTTCCAGCGCAACATGCTGGGAGGAGTTTCCGTCGTCAAGACCCAACCGGCACAGGCAGATGACTCGATAGCAGGGACACGGTCTAAAGGCCTCTATGCTGCGGCAATCGCGGCGCGGGAGCCACTTCCAGCGGCGGAAACTAGAGAGCCGCGGGAGCAAGGAATTCTGGAGCCGCAGTGATGCCAAACGTCCTCAATCCCGAACCCGAGAGCATAACCCTGAACACCGAAATGGAAACCCTCACGTTAGAGCCTGCGACGGAGCTTGAGCAGCCGTCGTTCGAATCCACGTCCAACACCGCCGAAGTTGTTGAAGTTGTTCCCGCGCTGGACGCCGATGCCAAAACCGAGCCTGTAGCCGAGGCCGAGCCTGTGGTGGAAACCGCCGAGGCTGAAGTCATTGCAGAGTCCGCGCCCCCAACAACAGAGGAACCAACGAAAGTTGCCGCGGAAGCGGAGAACAAAATTGCCGCCGCGCCAGTGGCCCAGGCCGCGCCTGCGACCCAAGCTGACCCTGTAGCCCAGGCCGAACCAGCGACAGAAACCGCCGTCAAAGCCGCGCCTGCCGCTGAAGCCCATCCGCACGAGACCGCCGACGATTTCTCCGCCGCCCTTGACAAAAACGCTCTTTGGGACCGCAAATCGGGCTTCCTCCAGCCTTGCGGAGTAAGTTAAAGCGCCTTCGTGGAGGCAAAAGGGTCCGCATCCTTGCCCAAGAAGGGCTGAAATCATTTGAGTTGGGATGCCAAACCACAGCCCGATGACCAAACAAGCAATTGTTTGTCTCAGTATTCGATATGCGTCGGCCCTGACCGCATAACCCGGTTCAGCATTCGTTTCCCTATTGATATGTTACAATATATCATTAAACTAAAATGATATATAATAATATATATCAAGAATCTTGATTGATGTACTATATTATATTAAGAATGAAAACCAATATAACAAAGCATATCAAACCGCTGCGACTGGACGGCCTCCCGGAGGATATGCGCCGGTCCTTGAAGGAGGCGCGGAAGAAGCGCGGCTGGAGCCAGAGGGAGCTCGGGAGCCGCCTCGGGCTGACCCAGACGCACATCTCCGGCATCGAGTCCGGCAAGATCGTGCCGCGCTACGACACCCTTCTTGAGTTCGTCCGCATCCTCGACCGCGATCTTCTCATGGTCCCGCGCGCCCTCGTCCCCGTCGTGCAGTCGCTCATCCGCGATCATTTGCAGCCGGACCAGAAGGACGAAGGCGAGGAACGCTCCCTCTACGCCGACGGCGACGAGGACAGCACGAAGGAGCCGCGCGATGAAGTTTGATCCGAAAAAGCTCAACGCGCTTGCCGTGCGCTTGCACGGACGCCAGATCGGCGTCATCAACCGCCTCGTCAACGACCGCCAGATTTTTGCGTTCGAGCAGGACTATATCGACGACCAGCAGCGCCCTACTTTAAGCCTGTCTTTCAAGGGCCGCACCGGCGGGCTCGTGACGGCCTTGCGCCCCGTGCCGCGCCGCGTTCCGCCGTTCTTTTCGAATCTGCTTCCCGAAGGGCACCTGCGCGAGTATCTCGCGAAGTTTGCCGACGTGAATACCGAGCGCGAATTCTTCCTCCTCGCGGTCCTCGGCGCTGATCTCCCAGGCGCGCTCGTCATCGCGCCCCTTGAGGGCGATGCAAAGGAAGATGATGGTCATAATGATGCTGGTGACACCGATCGCCCGCGCGAAGCCGTGCTCCGGTTCTCGCTCGCCGGCGTTCAGTTGAAGTTCTCCGCAGTCATGGAAGCATCCGGAGGCCTCACCGTTCCGGCTGGGGGCATGGGAGGGTCGTGGATCGTCAAGCTTCCCTCCGCCCGCTTCGCAGCCGTCCCCGAGAATGAATTCGCAATGCTCGAACTCGCGCGCCGCGCGGGCATCGTAGTGCCGGACAACCGTCTCGTCGAAATGACGGAGATCAAGGGACTCCCCAACGAGGCACGTGCGCCGGGAGGCAAGGCTCTCGCCGTGCAGCGTTTCGACCGCGTGGCAGGGGGAGCGCCCGTTCACATGGAGGATTTCGCGCAAGTCTTTGGCCAGTATCCGAACCACAAGTACCACTTTCGCAGCTATGCCAACATCGCGTCCGTCCTGTGGGCGGAGGCGGGTGAGGACGCCGTGGCGGAGTTTGTCCGTCGCCTTGTGTTCTCCGTTGTGGTCGGCAATGCCGATATGCATCTCAAGAACTGGTCCCTCCTCTATCCCGACCGGCGCAAGCCGGTCCTGTCGCCGGGATACGATTTCGTGGCGACGCTTCCTTATATCTTCAACGACACGCTCGCCCTGAGTTTCGGCGGCAGCAGCAACCTGTCTGAAATCACGACCGGCCAGATGCGGCGCTTTGCCGACACGGCCCGGATTCCGGCAAGTCCGCTGTGGAGAATCGCGGTCGAGACGGCGGAGCGCACGGCTGCCGCGTGGAAGGGCCTCGAACAGGCGGACCTGCTGCCCAAGGATCTGCGCGCCTCCATCGACAAGCAGGTTCTCGGGGTCGCTGCCACGATAAAGTGACGCGACATCGCACCTGGCGGGATAGGTCTCGACTTGCGGCCGATCAGCCGACAAGACGTCGCTCGGGTCACCATCTACTTTTCTGCGCGCCAGGTATCCGCGGCTGGTGGAGCTTGCCCAAAAGCACAGCCATCCGCCTGCTCAAGGCCGGTTCGGAGAGGAGCGACGTTGGTTTCAGTTCCCCATAGCAATTGTTCAAGATCGCACTTGTCATGCCAGCTACAAGGACCGGATGGTAGCAAAGAGCTCTCAGAGTACGCAAAACAAGGTCCTCCTCATGGGCCCAACCAGTCATCGCGAGGCCAGGTGCAAGGGGAAGGACATCCTCGAACCATGTGGAGAAGACCCAGAACATGAGGACCGCTCTGTTCTTGTCGGACAGGTGGGCGCGCTCAGCGATTGCCACCTTGATCCTGGCAAGAAGCTCACCCGTTGTGCCGTAGAATTCTGTTTTCGTGGAGGCTGGTATCTGCTTCCATGGATCGCACGGACACCGCAAACGAGACGCTCCGATATTCTTTTGCATCCAGGGGAAATGGCTCCGCGAGCGATTCTGCGAACTCAGCACTGTCCAGTTCGGTACAAGAGTAACCATTCGCTTCCGTGCTGAGTAACCTCCTCTCCACTCCAGGGAGGGACCCGTCTTTGTTCAGGGTTGTAGCTCCGATGCACCTTTATAGCAATTCTGCTCAACAAGAGTTGAAACTATGCTGGCCTCTGTAAGCAGATCTAGGGTTGAACAGCTGGCGGACTTATTTTCTTGCAGATTCGCATTCAAATCAATGGCAAATTCACTTGCAGGTTTCTTCGAAGAAAGACCCCATGAAATCATCATGTGCGTTCTGCGCTTGTTTTCCATCTTGGTATTCGCCAGTGCTTTGCTTTGCGGCATTGGAGCAATGGCCCAAGCATTCGCACCCGCCGTGCGGATTGTCGATCGGATCGAGGAAAACCATCTGGTAACTCTCAAGGGCAGCACTCACCCTGCGGCCAAGGCTGCGAACGATCGCGGACGCGTTAGCCCGGATCTTCCCATGACCGACCTTGTGCTGGTGCTGAGCCGGAGCGCGGAGCAGCAGGCGGCGTTCGACAAGTTCGTAGCCAGCCAGTACGAGATCGGTTCTCCCGATTATCACCATTGGCTTGAGCCGGAGGAAGTAGGCGAGCGGTTCGGCCCCGCCGAGAGCGACATTGCGACTCTCTCCAACTGGATGAGCGGGCATGGATTCTCGATCGACGAAGTGAGCAAGGATCGCATGTCGATTCGCTTCAGCGGGACAGCCGGGCAGGTGGAGCGCACGTTCCATACGGAAATTCACAATCTGGAAGCGAAGGGCGAGCAGCACATCGGCAACATGAGCGATGCGCAGATTCCGGCCGCGCTGGCGGCGGCGGTCGTGGGCATAAAGGCGCTGCATAACTTCTTCCCAAAGCCGTTGCACAAGCTGGGCAGCAAAGTTACGTTCAACCGCAACGCGGGAATTTGGGAGCGGAATGCGAGCGGTGCACTGGCGGGGTCGGAGACGAGTGCCGCGCCCGCGACGGTTCATGCGCAGTTCGGGTTCACCACGGGATCGGGCAGTAGCGCTAGCCTGGTGGAAGATGTGGTGCCTTACGACTTTGCCACGATCTACAATGTGCTCCCTCTGTGGAACTCTGGCATCGACGGTACGGGGCAGACGATTGCGATTGCTGGAACAAGCAACATCAACCTCGCCGACGTAGCCAATTTCCGCAGCATATTCGGCTTGCCGGCTAAGGCGCCAACGGTGATCATCGCCAATGGGACCGACCCCGGAGATTGCCCAACTGCCTCCGATTCCTGCGACGCCGATTTGACCGAGAATACGCTGGATGTGGAGTGGTCGGGAGCGGTGGCCAAGGGCGCCAATATCGTGCTCGTCGCCTCCGGATCAAACTCGACGACGACCGACACGCTCTATTCGTCTGAGAGTTATATCGTCGAGCACAAGACGGCGCCGGTCATGAACGTGAGTTATGGCGAGTGCGAGTTGTTCAACGGCACCGCTGAGAATGCGCTTTACAACAGCATGTGGGAGTCTGCGGCTACGGAAGGAATCGCAGTATTTGTGGCGTCGGGAGACGCGAGTTCGGCACTCTGCGACGAGGGCCTCAGTATTAGCGCGACGTATGCGTCAAAGTACGGCCTCGCGGTGAGCGGCCTTGCGTCCACGCCGTACAACACGGCTGTTGGAGGCACCGATTTTAATTGGGGCTCGACGGCCGCGCCCTATTGGAAATCGACGAACAGCGCGACAACCGGGGCCAGCGCCCTGGGTTACGTGCCCGAGGTTCCCTGGGACAACACCTGCACAAACCCGCTGGCGTTGACTTATCTGGAGGATGTGGCAACTGTGGCTAGAATCTCCGGTGTGGATAACGCCGAGGCGGCCTGTAACTTTGTGTACAACGACTGGAAGTCCATTGCCATTCAGTACGGCATTAGCCTCTCCGACTTCGTCGGCATTGTGGGCGGAAGCGGCGGAGCGAGCGGGTGCGTTGCCAATAATGGCCAGAGTGTGTCCAGCTGCACCGGCACCAGCACCGGCGCTGCCAATGGCTCTCTTCCCCTTGTCAATGACGGTTGGCCAAAGCCTGTCTGGCAAACCGGCGTCAGCGGTATACCAAGCGATGGAGTTCGTGACCTTCCCGACGTCTCTTTCTTTGCCGCGAATGGATTCTTAGGAAGCGCGTATGTCATCTGCGTTTCGGCGAACGGGGCGTGTGTCAGTTCCTCTGCACTTACAACCAATCCAGTCGTGCAGGAGGTTGGAGGGACATCCGTTTCATCTCCGGCTATGGCGGGCGTGATGGCGCTGATCAACCAGAAGGCAGGGACGGCGCAAGGAAGTCCAAACGCGGAATTGTACACACTGGCTGCCAGGCAGGACTACTCGAGTTGCAGCGCGCAGAGCGTGACGGCCTCCAGTAGTTGCTACTTCAACGACATCAATTCGGGGACCAACGCCGTGCCGTGCGCGGCCAATTCGCCCAATTGCACGGTGCTCGACTCAGAAGACGCGATTGGCATCCTGACCGGCCATAGCGCTGGGACGGACTACGATCTGGCAACCGGGCTTGGATCTCTGAACGTGGCCAACGTGGTGAACGCCTGGACGTTGTCGGCCGGGAGTGCGGTGGCAATGGTTGCGGTAACGCCGGCGGTCAGCAGTCTGACTGAGAATTCCGCGCTGAATGTGGCCGTAACGGTGACCGGCTCCAGCGGAACGCCGACGGGGACGGTCACCCTGACGGGGGGCGGCTTCACCTCAGTGGAGCAACCGCTTACCAACGGCAGTATGGTCTTCAACATTCCTGCCAACAGCCTGAACGCCGGAACCGACACTCTCACCGTTTTCTACAGCGGCGATGCTACGTACCAATCAGGCACAGGGACGAACGCCGTGGCTGTGAAGGAATCCACGTTTACACTTTCGGCCACGGTGCCGGCTGCCGTGGCGTCTGGATCCTCCACCAGTTCGACGGTCACCGTGACCGGGGGCGGCAGCTATATTGGGACGCTCTCGCTGACCTGCGCGCTGACCGCGTATCCCTTCGGGGCGACGATCGGGGATCTCCCAACGTGCACAGGCAGCCAGGCGGTGACCCTCAATCCCTCCTCCGGCACGACAGCCGTAACGGTGAAGTTTCAGGTGAGCACGACGGCGCCCACCAGCAGTGAGCTGGTAAGGCCCAGGCTCGGCGAGGGACAGGGATGGGCAGGTGGCGGCGCGGTTCTGGCGTTCCTCGTATTCCTCGGGATTCCTGCACGGCGGCGGAGTTGGCAGTCGATGCTGGGCGTCCTGGTGGCGATGGTGGCGATGGGCAGCATGGCCGGCTGCGTAAACACCGTAACCGCTCGGAGCGAAACGACAGGCCCGGCGAATTCCGGCACAACTGCTGGCAACTACACCTTTAAAGTGACGGCAATCGGCAACCCGTCAGTGACCCCGGCGCCCACGACCACATTCACGGTTATTGTGAACTAGACTGCTCAACGCGCGCGGCGCGTTGACCCATCGGTTGCTATTGGGTATTGAGCGGATATCAATCCACACAGGAGGAAAGCCACCACCCGCTCATACTGATAGGGATTTTTATTGTCGTATTCCTGGCAATCCACCCATTCAAGGACGGCAACGGCAGGCTCTCAGTCAAGTCCCAATTGTTCTGTAGATTCTCATTCCTCAGGGTAGTTGGTTCTTGT
>OBLU010000123.1_pt1 | contig 70926 bp, 64 predicted proteins | sample 1518681 | NCBI WGS metagenome assembly OBLU01 (sample SAMEA3539304, study PRJEB22396) | soil metagenome | biome: tundra; feature: field; material: soil | place: USA | collected 2010-05 | depth 0.15 m | reverse complement strand
CCGCGTCCTGGGCGAGCGCAGGCTCGCTCACCCTGGGCAGCGCCGGCGCTCGAGCCGCGGGCGTCATGGCGTCGGGCGCAACAGCCGCCGGCAGCTCGCGGACGATCTCAGTGGGCGCTGCCGCAACCGGTTCGCGTCCGCTGGCGAGCGCATGCGCGCGCGCCGCGAGTCGCGCCACGTCGGTGCGCCCACCATGGCCGGCTTCGAGATCCGCGACCAGCGAGGGCAGTACGTTCACGGCCTGGCGCAGGGTCTCAAGCACAGGCAGGGAGCGCTGCTGCGTGCCATCGAGGATGCGGTTCAACAGATTTTCGATGGCCCAGGCGAACTCGCTGAGCGGGCGCGCATTGACCATGCGGCCGCTGCCCTTGAGCGTGTGGAACGAGCGCCGCACGGTCGACAGCGGTTCGGCTTCCAGCGGATTGTGATCCCAGATCGGGAACTGCTGGCGAATCTTGGCCACCTCCTCGGTCGCCTCATCGACGAACAGCCGGATCAGCTCCGGATCGGGCGAGGTCTGCGTCAGCACAGCGTCGATGTCGGCGGCGGCCTCGAGCACCGGGGGTTCCGAGACCGTGAGCTCCAGGCGGCGCATGTCCGTGGTATCGCCGGTCGGGCTCGGCGGCGTGATGAGCAGGGTGCGGGCGTAGGTGCCGGTAGTGAGCGGGGGCACCGTCGGCAGCACACGCTCGGGTGCGTGCGCGAGCGCATCCAGGCAGATGCGCGCATTGTCGAGCATGTACCAGGGATCGCTGCGCCCGGCCTGCAGTGTCTCGATGTAGTACTCGAGGCTGACGATGGCATCGGCCAGACGATCGAGATAGTCCGGCGCGAGTGCCAGGCTGCCGCCGGGCTGCATCACGCGCCTGAGGTGCTGCGTGATGTCCTCGATGATGTCGACCGCTCGCGCCTTGCCGAGCATCAGCAAGCCGGCCTTGATGCCGCGCATGAGCTCCGGCCAACTATCGAAGCCCGCGGCATCGAGCGTGCCGCCGACGTTCTGCGCAACGTATTCCTTGATGCGCGCCAGATTCACCACGCACTCGCGCAGCACCGCGCTTTGAACCTGGTGGAAATCCTGATCCTGCGCGTCGCCCTCGCCTTCGCTATCGGCGGCCTTTTTTCGCGGCAGGATCAGACCGACCAGCTGGTCGTCCAGGTGATCCTCGACGTTGATGAGCCCTGCGGCCACCTGTACCAGCGCGCTCTCGCCGCCTTCTTCCTTGCCCGCCACGATGGCCTCGAGCCGCCGCGTGGCTTCCTGCACGCGCAAGCGCAGCTCGCCGAGGCCGAGTACGCCGAGCGTATCGCCGATTTTCTTAAGCAGACCGACTTGCGGCGCGAGTTCCTCGGGCTGGCCGCCGCCGCGGCGCACGAAGATGTCGAGCACATCCTTGACCTTGGACAGATCCTCGCGGATCGCCGCGGCCACCGTATGCATGAGCTTGATCGAGGGTGCGGAAAGATTCTCGCGCTCCTGCTCGATCGACTCATCGACCGGCAACAGTTCGGCGAGACGGAATGAGGCGCGCACGGCCGCGACGCGCGGGCCGCCGCTGGTCGCGCGCGCGACGTAGTACAGCAGATTGTTGAGCAGCTCGACCGGCGGGCTCTGTGCATAGCGCGCCTCGCCCCACTCGAACAGGCGCTTCATCTCGCGATCAGCGAGGCCCAGCAGCCGCTTGAGGGAAATGCTGCTCTCGACGCCGTTCTCTCGCAGCGCCTCGATCAACGCGCCGACCACCCACCAGAGCTGGAACACCGACTGCTGGGTCGCGACTTGTTCGAGCCGCGAGGCCACGACGCTCATGATCTCGAGGTTTTGCTCCGGGCGCTCACCGCGGATCCAGCCGATCAGTCCGATCTGAAAGCGCGCGCGCAGTCGGCGCGCCCACTGCGAGGCGCTCAGTGGTGGCTCGCCCGGCGCCGGTGCCGCCGGCTGCGCCTGCCGGTCGGACTTGAGATTGAGCAGCAGCAGTGTGCCTTCGGACAGCAACGCGCTGCCGCGCACGGCCCGCAGGTCGTTGAGCAAGGGCAACAGCACCAGCGCCAGATCCCGGCCGCCGGCAAGCACGCGCTCGAGATAGCCGGGCAGCTGCACCATGGCTCGCATCAGCGCATCGAGCGCTTCGGCCTGGTTCTTGCGCTCCTGACCGAGGCCGATCAGATAGCGCGACACCTGCTCCATTTCCTCGGCCAGCAGTGCCGCGCCGTAGATCTCGAGCACGCGCAGCGCACCCTGCACCTGATGCATTTCGAAGCGTACGCGCTCGAGCATCGCCGCGTTTTCGGGCTGCTCGACGTGTGCCTCGAGCGCGACCCGGCCTTCGCCGAGTGCTACGCCGATCTCGCGCGCGACCGTCTGCAGGGTTTGCGTCGCCAGCTCAGTCATGCTGACTCACGAGCCGCCGAGGGCCTTGATCTTGGTACCGGAAAACGCCCCGGAGGAACCCCCCGCGCCGGCGGCCGGCGTTGCGGGCCCCGCACCGCTCAAGCTGGCGCTGAGCCCACTGGTGGCGGCCGTTATGCTGCCCGTGGCCCCGCGATGCATGCCGGTGGTATCACTGCCCCCGGGCAAACGAAAGCCGGTGATGGATTTGCGCAATGCCGCTGACAGGTCGGCGAGCTTGACGATCGCTTGCGAGGTAGCGCTGGTCGAATCGGCCGACTGCGCACTGATCTCGCGCAGCACCTGCATGTTGCGCGCAATATTCTGCGCCGCCGAGGACTGACCGCGTGCGCTGGCGGAAATATTCTGTACCAGGCTCGCGATCTGGTTCGACACCTGCTCGATCTCCTGCAGCGCCGCGCCGGCGTTTTCCGCCAACAACGCGCCACCGACCACGTCGGTGGTGCTGCGTTCCATCGACACCACGGCTTCGTTGGTATCGGTCTGGATCGTGCGCACCAGCACCTCGATCTGCTTGGTCGCGTTCGCCGCTCGCTCGGCCAGGCGCTGGACTTCATCGGCGACCACGGCAAAGCCGCGACCGGCCTCACCGGCCATCGAGGCCTGGATCGAGGCATTGAGCGCCAGGATGTTGGTCTGCTCGGCGATATCACTGATGAGTTCGATGATGTTGCCGATTTCCTGCGAGCTCTCCCCAAGCCGCTTGATACGCTTGCTCGTGTCCTGAATGGTCTCGCGAATCGTGTTCATGCCATCGATGGTGCGTCGCACGGCATCTCCGCCCTTGTGCGCCACATCGACCGAGTGGCGCGCCACGTCAGCGGCGCGCTCGGCATTGCCGGAGACTTCCTCGATCGAGGAAGCGACCGCACCGATCGACTCGGTGGCGGCGCCGACCTGCTTGGATTGAGCGCTGCTCGCGCGCGCCAGATGCGAGGCGAGCGCCTGGGTCTGGCGCGCGGCGCCGTCGAGCTGGATCCCCGATTGGCTGATCGTGGTCACGAGCTTGCGCAGCGCCTCGACCGCGTAGTTGACCGAATCGGCGATGGCGCCGGTAATGTCTTCGGTGACCGTGGCCTGAACCGTCAGGTCACCCTCGGCGAGGTTCGACATTTCATCCAGCAACCGCATGATAGCCTGCTGGTTGCGATCGCTCTCGACCCGCTGAACATCGGCCCGGCGCTGCGCCTGCAGTGCTGCCACTCCCGCCCGCCGCAGATAGGAGAACAGCAGCGCCAAAGGAATCAGCGCGGCGAACCCGGCCAACGCCGCCAGCCACTTGGGCAGGTGAAACAACGGCAAGGCAACGCTGCCGGCAATGGCAATGATGATCAGCGCGGCGGTCGCGATCGCCAGCCCCTGCGCCCGACTTGCACCCGCGGCAGCCGTGACGCTCATGCGCTCGCCCCCGTGAACAGCGGATCCTCGAGCAGCGAGCGCAAGCCCAGGACCGGCCACTGCTCGTTGCCGCGGCGGAATGAGCCGGCAATGTAGCGCTCGCAGTGCACGATCGTGGAAGGCACGTCGGCCGTGAACTCAGCGTCCGCGAAGCGGCGGAACCCCAGGACCTCGTCGACCAGCAGGCCGGCCGGGATGTCGCGGTGATTGACCACGATGACGCGGGTATTGCGTGATGCGGGCGTCGGGCCGCTGCCGAGGAAGGCCCGCAGGTCGATGATGGGCAGCAATTGACCGCGAATATTCGCCAAACCCAGGATCCAGCTCTTGGCGCCGGGTACCCGCGTGAGCGGCGCGGGCACGCCCAGCACTTCGCGCGCATCCTCGCGCGCGACCAGGTAGAGCTCACCGGCCATGCGCAGCGCCACGCCGACCCACTCGCCCGACTGGCCCGCGTCCGGCGCACTACTAGCGGTCACGGCGCGTCCGCGGCGTTCGAGTTCGGCTAGGAGCTCAAACGGCCTATCGCGCAGACTCTTGAGCGCTACGCTCTCCTGCATGTCAGGCGGCAAGTGTAGCCTGCGCCTTCTCGACCAGCTGGTCGGGCGACACCGGCTTGATCAAATAGTCGACCGCGCCCTGCCGCAAGCCCCAGACGCGATCGGCATCCTGTCCCTTCGAAGTCACCATGACGATCGGAATGGTGCGCGTATCAGGATCGTTCAGCAGGGTGCGCGTGGCCTGGTAGCCGTTGATGCCCGGCATCACGATGTCCATGAAAATCAGATCCGGACGCATCTGGCGCGCGAGCTTGATGCCCTCCGCGCCATCGACTGCGACCGCGGTGCGATAGCCGTGGCGCTCGAGCGCCTTCTGCATCACATGCACCTCCGTCGGCGAATCATCAATGATAAGGATCAATGCCATCGCTTTATCTCCCGACGTGCGACTCGATCGCGCTCAGAAGCTCGTCCTTGGTGAATGGCTTGGTCAGGTAGTGCTCCGAGCCGACGATGCGCCCGCGGGCGCGATCGAACAGCCCATCCTTGGAGGACAGCATGATGACCGGAATCGATCGAAAAACCTTGTTGTGCTTGATCAATGCACAGGTCTGATAGCCGTCCAGCCGCGGCATCATGATATCGACGAACACGATATCGGGTTGATGGTCGGCGATCTTGGCCAGGGCGTCGAAACCATCGACTGCCGTAAAGACTTCGCAGCCCTCTTTGGCCAGCAGCGTCTCCGCCGTACGGCGGATCGTCTTGCTGTCATCGATGACCAGCACCTTGAGCCCCTTGAGATTCGAGCTGCCGCCCGGCGCGAGGGCTCCGCCGCGCTCTTCCGCTGTCGATTCCATGCTCCAGGACCTCCAGGTAACCAGATACGTTGAGGGCCCGCGGCCCCTAGGCACAACCCCCACGTATGCAAATGCGCTCCGCGTTTTAACATATCGGCACCCCCCCGGCTATGCCGCCCCCGTCACGTTTTTGAGAGCCCGACGTTGCGGCTGGAACATAATCACCGCGGTAACCTGTCGGCGCTGTTTCCATGTTGTTTTTAAGGGTTCGACGCAGGAGTGAGGATGGGCACGAACGTGAGGCTGGCCGTGGTCATGGACCCGATCGAGCATATCAAGTACGCCAAGGACACCACGCTCGCCATGCTGCTGGCGGCGCAATCGCGCGGCTGGTCGCTGCACTATCTGGAGCAGGCAGACCTGCGGCTGCGCGACGGCGTGGCCGAGGGGCGCGTGCGGGCGCTGACCGTACGGGCCGACCCGAAGGATTGGTACACGCTCGGGGAGCCTGCGGTTGCAGCCCTGGGCGCGTTGGATGTGATCCTGATGCGCAAGGATCCGCCATTCGACACCGAATACATCTACACCAGCTACATCCTCGAACGTGCCGAGCTCGCCGGCGCGCTGGTCGTGAACCGGGCGCGGGGGCTGCGCGACATCAACGAGAAGGTCTACACCGCCTGGTTTCCGCAATGCTGCGCGCCGACGCTCGTGACGCGCGATATGGCCGAAATGGCGGCCTTCGCGCGCTTGCACGGCAAGATCGTCTGCAAGCCATTGCACGGCATGGGGGGTCAGTCGATCTTCGTGCTCGAGGCGAGCGATAAGAACGCGCGCGTGGTATTCGAGACCCTGACCCAGAACGGCAGCCACTTCGCGATTGTGCAGAAGTATCTGCCCGATATCGTGCAGGGCGGCGACGCGCGTGTGCTGCTGGTAGACGGCGAGCCCGTGCCCTACGCGCTGGCACGCATCCCGAGCGTGGAGGATCATCGCGGCAATCTCGCCGCCGGCGCGCACGGGGTCGGCCGAGCGCTCAACGAGCGCGACCGCTGGCTGTGCCAGCAGATTGGTCCGGCGATGAGCGCAGCCGGCATGCTGTTCGTCGGCCTGGACATCATCGGCGGCTTTGTCACCGAAATCAATGTGACCAGTCCGACCGGTGTACGCGAGCTCGACCGCCAGTTCAATCTCGACATCGGCGGCATGCTGATGGCCGCGATCGAGCGCGCGCTGGCGCGCCGCAGGCGCTGAACGAGAACTGGCCGCACGGCGAGCGGTCGCTGGCGCAGCTATACTTTTGCCGTGGCGGCTTCACTCCAGCTTAAACGCGGCAGCGCGACATTGCCGCACCGCGAGGGCACCGCAGCCGTGGACGATCGGCTCACGGCGATGCTGCTGCTGACCGCGCTGCTGCACGCCATCGTTATTTTGGGCCTCAGTTTCAGCAACGGCGGCCTGATCGGCCGCAGCCAGACCCCGGAACTCGATGTGCTGCTGGTGACCGATGAGGTAGCGGAGGCCCGATCGAACGAGCGGGCCGCCTACCTCGCCCAGCGAACCCAGATTGGCGCCGGCAACACCGATCAGGCGCAGCGCATCGCGAGCCCGGCCAGCCGGGGCGCGCTCACAAACCCGCGTAGCGGCGATCCCGGCAGGGACCAGGCAAACGCCAGCAGGATCAATGCCTCGCAACGGCCGGTCCTCGCCAGCAGCGGCGATAGCCCTGACATCCGCTATATCGGCGAGGTCGCGGCGGCAAGCGGCGCCGCGCCGCTGCCATTGATCAGCGGCGATACCGAGGGCAATCCGCGCAGCGGTCGCGGCGACGCCGCGGAACTGATGCTCAAGGGTAAATCCGACGCCCAGCACTGGGTCACGCCCGACACCCGCGCCTCAAAGCTCGCGCCGTATCTGGCGGCTTGGAAGCGCAAGGTCGAGCGCGTGGGTACTCTGAACTTCCCGACGGTTGCCCGCAGCGCCGGCCTGTCCGGCAGTCCGGTAGTGGAAGTCCAGATTGGCGCCAATGGGAAGCTGGTCGAAGCCAGTGTGCGCCGCAGCAGTGGCCATGGGTCGCTCGATGAGGCGGCGATGACCATCCTGAGACTCGCCAGCCCCTTCGATCCGTTCCCCCCGGACCTGGCCGCCGAGTACGCGCAATTGCGCTTTGCGTACCAGTGGGACTTCGTGGCCGGTGCGTTGCAAACCGGCGCTGTGACTGCGTCGTCAGATACGACATCGGGACCTTGAGAGACTCAATAGCTGCCCCCATACTCGAATCCATGGGTAATTCCAGTTCATTGGCGAATCATCTGCTGATTGCCATGCCCTCGCTCGGCGACCACTTCTCCCAGACCGTGGCGCTAGTGTGCGAGCACAGCGATCGCGGCGCGCTCGGTATCGTGCTGAACAAGCCGCTAGGCATGAAGCTCGGCGATGTCATGGCGCAAATGAAACTCGAGACCTCCGATATCGGTATCAGCGAGCAGCCAGTGCTGCGCGGCGGGCCGGTTCACACCGATCGCGGCTTCGTACTGCACCGACCGGGCGGCGATTGGGATTCAACCCACCGTATTTCCGACCACGTCCAGGTCACCACTTCACGCGACGTGTTAGCCGCGATCGCTCGCGGCACGGGGCCGCAGAACGCCTTCGTCGCCCTCGGCTATGCCGGCTGGGAAGCCGGACAGCTCGAGCGCGAGATGCTCGACAACGCCTGGCTGAGCCTGCCGGTGGACGAGCGCATCGTATTCGACCTGCCGTTCGAGGATCGCTGGCAGGCGGCCTGGCAGCTACTGGGCGTCGACAGCTCCCGCGTCAGCTTCGTCGCGGGCCATGCCTGAGCGAGCAGCTCAGGTCGTTCTCGCTTTCGATTTCGGTCTGCGTCGCATCGGTATCGCCTCCGGCGACACCGTCAGCCGCAGCGCGGCCCCGCATAGCGCCGTGACGGTCGCCGCCCATGGCATCGACTGGACGCTGATCGACCGCGTCCTGAACGACTTCAAACCCAATTTGCTGGTCGTGGGCAGCCCGTACAACGCCGATGGCACGGCCGGAGCCTTAAGCGCCGCCGCCGATCACTTCGCCGCCACGCTCGCGCAGCACTCGGCGCTGCCGGTGCGGCGCACCGACGAGTACGCCTCCTCGCTCGAGGCTGCCGCGGAACTCAAGCGGCAACGTGCGAGCGGGCAGCGCCGGCGTCGCGTGCAACGTGCTGACATCGACAGCGCCGCAGCCGCTATCATTCTCGAACGGTGGCTGAACCGGGAGCAGGGACAGGTGGCTGGCGATGAAACCGGTGGCGATGATTGAGCAGCGGCGCCCGGACGGCTCACTACGCCACCTGATTACTCTCGAGGATCTCGGGCGGCAGGAGATCGAGGCTCTGCTCGAGCGCGCGCAGTACTACGTGCGTGAGGTCGGCCAGCGCCCCCCGGCCAGCGAGCGCCTCAAGGGCGTGACGATAGCGAATTTATTTGCCGAGCCGTCGACGCGCACACGCGTCTCCTTCGAGCTGGCCGCCAGGCGGCTCGGGGCCGAGGTCGTGAACATCGAGGTGCAGCTGTCCTCGCGCGCCAAGGGCGAGACCATGCTCGATACCATCTTCACGCTGCAGTCGCTGCATTTCGACGTATTTGTGATCCGCGATGCCGAGCCCGGCGTGCTTGCGCACGTGGCCGCCCACGTCGCACCGCATGTCAGCGTGCTCTCGGCCGGCGAAGCCCATCTGTCGCATCCGACGCAGGGTCTGCTCGATGCGCTGACCATCCGCCAGCACAAGGGCCCCATCGCCGCCCAGTCGATCGCCATCGTCGGCGACATCCGCCATTCCCGCGTCGCGCGCTCCGCCTATCAGATCTTCCGCGCGCTCGGGGCGCGGCAGCTGCGCATTGTCGCACCCGTGGCGCTGATGCCCGAGCCGCGGGAGTTCGTCGGCTGCCTTCGCTTCGAGACGCTCGAAGAAGGGCTGGCCGGGGTCGATGTGGTCATGATGCTGCGTGTGCAGAAGGAACGGTTCGCCCAGACCGAGATTCCGGACGGGGATGAATATTTCGCGCGCTACGGACTCACCGCGGCGCGGCTGGCGCGGGCTTCCCCTGCCGCCATCGTCATGCATCCGCAGCCCATGAACCGCGGCGTCGAGATCGCCTCGGACATCGCCGACGGCCCGCAGTCGGTGATCCGCGCTCAGGTCAGCAACGGCGTTGCCGTGCGCATGGCGGTGCTCGAGGCGGTGGCGGGCGGGATGTCCGCTTGAGCGCAGCGCTACGCGGTGCGCACCGCGGCACCATCCTGCTCGAGGATGCGCGTGTGCTCGCCCATAGCCATTTCGAGGGCGATCAGCACGTGCTGCGCCTGCATTCACCGCGCTGCGCTGCACGCGCGACGCCCGGCAGCTTCGTGCACCTGCGCTGCGCCGATGAGCTGCCGATGCGACGGCCGCTCTCGATCATGCGCGCGGACGCCCAGGCCGGCTGGATCGAGCTGCTCTACAAAGTCACGGGCACCGGCACGCGCGCGCTCGCGCGAGCGCAGCCCGGGCACACCTTGAGCGTGCTCGGACCCGTAGGCGTGGGCTTCACAGCGCACCCCGAGCGCCCGCGCGCGCTGGCCATCGGCGGTGGTGTGGGTATTCCGCCGGTGGTGTTCCTGGCCGAGCGGCTCATGGAGGCCGCGGATGCGGCCACCGCGGGAGCGGCTGCGGCGGCGGTCGCCTGGAAGCCGCTGGTGCTGATGGGCTCTGAGCTGCCCTTTCCATTTCGCGTGCGGCCCTCGTCCATATTCGTGCCCGGGATGCCCGATGAGGCCATCGGCTGCATGCCCTTGCTCGATGAATGGAGCGTGCCCTCGAGGCTCGCGACGCAGTCCGGATTTCCGGGCTGCTTCGATGGCTACGTGACCGATCTCGCACGCGCCTGGCTCGCGAGCCGCTCGCCCGAACAGCTTGCCGAAACGGAGATCTTCGCCTGCGGGCCAACACCGATGCTCGCCGCCAGCGCAAGGCTCGCGCGGGAATTCGCACTACCGTGCCAGGTCGCGCTCGAGGAATTCATGGCTTGCGCGGTCGGCGGCTGCGCCGGCTGCGCGGTGGCGGTGCAGACCCCGCTCGGCACCGCGATGAAGCGCGTGTGCGTGGACGGTCCGGTATTCGATGCGGCGGCCGTGTTTCCGGCCTGATGGGTCGCGCCCTTGCCGGTGCGAGAGCTTATAGAGGCGCCCCGGGCGCCCACAGCGCTCATCCGAAGTTGATCTTGGCCTCGAGGTTGCTTCGGGAATCGGCGTGCGCGAGCGCCTCTTCGAGCGTGACGCGGCCGTCCTTGTACAGTTTGTGCAGGGCGGCATCGAAGCTGCAGACGCTGCTGTCGCCGCTGCGCACGATCGACTCCTTGATTCCAGTCACATCCCCGCGCCGCACGAGCTCGGAGATATGCGGCGTGTTGAGCATGACCTCGACCGCCGCCAGGCGCTTGCCGTCGACGCCCGTGACGAGCCGCTGCGCGAGGATGGCGCGCAGGTACTGCGACAGGTCGAGCGTGACCTGCTTGTGCTGATCGAGCGGAAACATATTGATGATGCGATCGAGCGTCTCGGCGCAGTTGTTGGCGTGCAGCGTCGCGAGCACCAGATGGCCCGTGCCCGAGAGATTGATGGCCGCCTGCATGCTCTCGCGATCACGAATCTCACCGATCAGGATCACGTCCGGCGCGGCACGCATGACTCCGCGCAGCGCGCGCTCGTAGCTCTTGGTGTCGAGCCCGACTTCGCGCTGATTGATGATCGAGCGCTTGTTGCTGTGCAGGAACTCGATCGGATCCTCGATCGTGACCACATGATCCGATGCGGCTTCGTTGCGGTGATTGATCATCGCCGCCAGCGTGGTGGATTTGCCCGAGCCCGTGGACCCGACCACCAGGACCAGCCCGCGCTTGGCCATCGCCAGCTCGGTGAGGGTCTCCGGCAGGCCGAGGCCATCGAGCCGCGGCATATCGGCGGTGATATGGCGCAGCACCATGGCCGGATAGCCGCGCTGCAGGAAGATATTGACACGAAAGCGGCCCAGCCCCGGCTCGGAAATGGCGAAGTCGATCTCGAGCTCGCGCTGAAAATAGACGATCTGCTCGGGCGTCATGAGGCCGTAGCAGATCGTGCGCACGGCCGCCGGCGGCAGCACCTGCTTGTTGATCGGGTAGATCTGCCCTTCTATCTTGATCTTGATCGGCGCATTCGAGGTGAAGAATAGATCCGAGGCCTTACGGTCCACCATCAGCTTGAACAGCGGCTTGGTGTTGAGGGAGGGCTGGGCTTCGGTACCGGTGAGCTCGAGCGGGTCTACTGACATGATGTGCCTAAAAGTTCTTGCCGTGGCCCTGAGCTTCATCGGCGATCGACAGATTGCCCTCGGCTTCGATCGGTTTGTTCTCGCGCTTGCTTTCCAGCTTGACGCGCAGCCTGAGCTCGTTCTTCGAGTCGGCGTTACGCAACGCGTCTTCGTAGGAGATATTGCCCTGCTCGTAGAGGTCGAACAGCGCCTGATCAAAGGTTTTCATGCCGATGCGGTTGGAGCGTGCCATGATCTCTTTGATCTTGGCGACTTCGCCGCGGAAGATCAGATCCTGGATCAACGGCGAATTGAGCATGATCTCCATCGCCGCGATGCGTCCGCTGCCGGCCTCGCGCGGAATCAGGCGCTGTGAGATCAGCGCGCGGATATTGAGCGACATGTCCATGAGCAGCTGTTCGCGCCGCTCCTCGGGAAAGAAATTGATGATGCGGTCGAGCGCCTGGTTGGAGCTGTTGGCGTGCAGCGTCGCGAGCACCAGGTGTCCGGTCTCGGCGAACTGAATGCAGTATTCCATGGTCTCGCGGGTGCGGATCTCGCCGATCAGGATCACATCGGGCGCCTGCCGCAGCGTGTTCTTGAGCGCGGCTTCCCATGAATCGGTGTCGACGCCGACTTCACGGTGCGTGATGACGCAGCCCTTGTGCTGGTGCACAAACTCGACCGGGTCTTCGATCGTGACGATGTGGCCGCGGGTCTTGTCGTTACGGTAGCCAAGCATCGAGGCCAGCGTGGTGGACTTGCCCGAGCCGGTACCACCCACGACGATTACGAGGCCGCGCTTGGACAGCACCACCTCTTTCAATATCGGCGGCAGATCCAGCTCCTCGAACGAGGGGATCTTGGCATTGATCAGGCGGATGACGCAGCCGACATGGCTTTGCTGCACGAAGGCGCTGACGCGAAAGCGGCCAATGCCGGGCGGTGCGATCGCGAAATTGCACTCCTTGGTCGCGTCGAATTCCTTGGTCTGGCGGTCATTCATGATCGCGCGCACCAGGATCGCCGACTGCTCGGAAGTCAGGGCGCGTTCCATCTGCGGACGGATCTCGCCGTCGATCTTGATCGCCGGCGGGAAATTCGCCGTGATGAACAAATCCGAAGCCTGCCGCTCAACGACGCGCCTGAGCAACTCCTGCATGAGCTTGATGCCTTGTTCGCGATCCATGACAGCTGCGTCCTGCGCCATTTTCACAGTGCCAGTGCGGCCGGCACGCCGCTACAGCGCGTCCTTGTTCGACGCCTTGTACCGCGCCTCTTCCTTGCTGACGGTGCCTTTAGCGACCATTTCGGTCAGGCACTGATCGAGCGTCTGCATGCCCGAGGACTGTCCGGTCTGAATCGAGGAGTACATCTGGGCGATCTTGCCTTCGCGGATCAGATTGCGGATCGCAGGCGTGCCGATCATGATCTCGTGTGCGGCCACACGGCCGCCGCCGGTACGCTTGAGCAGCGTCTGCGAAATGACCGCACGCAGCGACTCGGACAGCATCGAGCGAACCATTTCCTTCTCTTCGCCGGGAAACACGTCGACTACGCGGTCGATAGTCTTGGCGGCCGAACTGGTGTGCAGCGTGCCGAACACCAAATGGCCGGTTTCGGCGGCCGTCAGCGCCAGCCGGATGGTCTCCAGATCGCGCATTTCACCGACCAGGATGATGTCCGGGTCCTCGCGCAGTGCCGAACGCAGCGCTTCACTGAATCCCAGGGTGTCGCGCTTGACTTCGCGCTGGTTGATCAGGCAGCGCTTGGATTCGTGCACGAACTCGATCGGATCCTCGATCGTGATGATGTGATCGGGGCGATTGTCGTTGCAATAGTCGATCATGCCCGCGAGTGTGGTCGACTTGCCCGACCCGGTCGGACCGGTGACCAGCACCAGACCGCGCGGCAGCATGCACAGGTCGCGAAAAATCTTGGGCGCCGCCAGATCGTCCAGGCTCAGGATCACCGAGGGAATGTTACGGAACACCGCGCCGGCGCCGCGGTTCTGGTTGAAGGCGTTGACGCGAAAGCGCGCCAGCTTGGGGATCTCGAACGAGAAGTCGGTCTCGAAGAACTCTTCGTAGGCCTTGCGCTGCTTGTCGTTCATGATGTCGTACACCATGCCGTGCACTTCCTTGTGGGTCAGTGCCGGCATGTTGATGCGCTTGATGTCGCCGTCGACGCGGATCATGGGCGGTACACCCGCCGACAGATGCAGATCGGAGGCGTTATTCTTGACGGCAAAGGCCAGCAATTGCGCGATATCGACAGCCATCCGGATCCTTCCTCGCTCGTCCTGCGGCAGTTGGTGGCGTGCCTTTCGGGTTCATCAGGCAGTGGGCATGGAGTATAGCGGAGGCTCTTTACCCCCAATATGTTAATCGCTCCGCAGAATTCGTTGGTGGCCGGCGTGTTGGCAGCAAATTTATCAGCGCTGCAGCAGGAAATCGCCGCCGCCGTGCACGCGGGCCACAGGACTGAGGACTGTGTCACGCTCGTCGCGGTCAGCAAGGGCCACACGGCGAGCGTGGTCAGCAGCGCCGCGGCGCTTGGGCAGGTGCATTTTGGCGAGAGCTACCTGCAGGAGGCGTTGCCGAAGATCGAGCAGCTGCGCGCGCTGGCGCTCAGCTGGCACTTCATCGGCCGGATTCAGGCCAATAAGACCCGAGCGATCGCCGAGCACTTCGACTGGGTGCACGGCATAGACCGGCTGCGCACCGCCGAGCGCCTCTCGGCGCAGCGGCCGCACTACGCACCACCGCTGGAGGCGTGCATTCAGGTCAATATCGACCAGGAGCGCGGCAAGGCCGGCGTGGACGTCGAGGGCGCCGAGGCGCTGGCCCTCGCGGTGCACGCGCTACCGCGGCTGCGGCTACGTGGCCTGATGTGCGTGCTGCCCGCCGGGCGCGGGGCCGAGGCCGACCGCCGCAGTTTCGCGGCGCTGCGAGCGCTAAAGCAGCGAATCAATGAGCGCGGGCTCGCGCTCGATACGCTATCGATGGGCATGAGCGGGGATTTTCGCGAGGCCATCCTCGAAGGCGCCACGCTGGTGCGGATCGGCACAGCCTTATTTGGACCGCGAAACGAACAGCCGCGTGGCTAGAATGCTGCTATGAACAACGAGGGGAACTCGCGCATCGCCTTCATCGGCGGCGGCAACATGGCGCGCGCCCTGATCGGCGGTCTGCTGCGCCAAGGGGTACCGGCGAGGCAGCTATGCGTCGGCGAACCGCAGCCCGTCGCGCGCGAAAGCCTCGAGCATGAGCTTGGCGTTGCTACCGCGGCCGACAACAGCGCGGCGATTCACGACGCGGCGTTGGTGGTATTGGCTGTGAAACCACAGGTTGCCGCGCAAGTGCTGCAGAGCCTGCACTCGCCGTTGCTGGCACGGCGGCCGGTACTGCTCTCAATTGTGGCTGGCCTGCGCATCGCTGATTTGGCGCGACTATGTCCGCAGGCGTTGCCCATCGTGCGCGCGATGCCCAATCGTCCGGCGCTGGTGGGCGCCGGCATTACCGGGCTGTACGCAGCACCGGATGTGAGCGCTGCGCAACGCAGCATGGCCGAGCGCATTGCCCGCGCAGCCGGCCGCATGGTTTGGTTGCGCACAGAGGCCGAGCTCGACATCGTCACGGCACTGTCCGGCAGCGGCCCGGCGTATTTCTTTCTCCTGGCCGAGCAGCTGGCGCAAGCTGGCGTCTCGCTCGGCCTGGACCGCGATACCGCGATACTGCTCGCAGTGGAAACCCTTCGCGGCACCGGAGCGCTGGCTCGCGGCGATGCTACGCTGGCCGAGCAGCGCGCCGCGGTCACCTCCAAGGGTGGCACCACCGAGGCGGCGCTAAAGGCTTTCGAGGCCGGCGGCTTCGATGCCCTGGTCGCGAGCGCGCTGCGCGCCGCCGCGGCGCGCAGCGCCGAGCTCGCCGACTCGCTGGCGGCGGCCGTGAGTTCCACATCGAGCGCACAGCGCTCATGAGAGTGTGCCGATGGCCGCTTTGATTTTTCTGCTCGAAACGCTGCTGTCGCTGTGCCTGCTGGCGGTGCTGCTGCGGCTGCTGCTGCAATGGTCGCGTGCGGATTTCCGCAATCCGCTGGCGCGCTCGATCGTGCATCTGACCAACCCCGTGATCGTGCCATTGCGGCGGCTGCTGCCCGCCATCGGACGCGTGGATACGGCCTCGTGCGTCGCGGTCGTGGTTTTTGCGCTGCTTCAGGTGTCAGTGTCCTGGCTGCTCAACGGCTTCGGCCCGCCCCCGGCAATCATCTGGCTGCGACTGACCGTGATCGAGATCCTGCGCACCACGCTGTGGACCTATTTCTTCGCGATCTTTCTGTACGCCATGCTGTCTCTGGTCGCTCCGGGCATTTATTCACCGGCGCAGAGCCTGCTGGTATCGCTGTGCGAGCCGATCCTGCGGCCGTTCAGGCGCGTTATTCCGACGCTCGGCGGCCTCGATCTCTCGCCGCTGTGGGCCGGCATCGCGATTCAAACGCTGCTGATTCTGTTGCGTTGAGCCGCATCGTCGCGGCGCAGATTGAGCGCGGCACGCACCAGCAAGCCACGGATTCCGCACCGGCGCGCGCGCGGGCCTATAAAAAAAGGCATTTGCTCAACACCTGTAACCGAAAAACCATTTGCGCGGAGGCAGCGGTATGCTATGTTGCGCGCCGTTTCGTGAACGTTTTCACTCGTTACGCGTCGACAAAACCGGCGTTGACATACACCCGAGGAGATTCAGCAATGGCGAAAAAAGGTGGGGCACCGACCAAGTCGGAAATTCTGGCCCAGGTTTCCAAGGATACGGAACTCTCCCGCAAACAAGTCAGTGAAGTGTTTGAGTCCCTCAACGGTATTATCAAGAAGAGCCTGCGGGGCAATGGTTTATTTACACTTCCTGGTCTGCTCAAGCTCAAAGTTGTGAAGCGTCCGGCGACCAAGGCGCGCGATGGTGTCAATCCTTTCACTGGCGAGAAGATGACCTTCAAGGCAAAGCCCGCCAGCAAGAAGGTGCGCGCGCTGCCGTTGAAGAATTTGAAGGCGTTCGTGAACTGACCGTCGAGTCATTCGCACTGCTTTCGAACAAGCCCGGCAACCTCGCACCTGCCGGGCTTTTTGGCCTCAAGCGTGCACCGCAGCACCACGGCCCTCAGGCCTGCATGATCGCTTCGCGCAGCTCAGGCAGCCGGCGGTTGAAGAAGTGATCGACACCGGGCAGCATTCGCAGCACCGGTGCTGGTGAAAAGCGCGCCGCGAAGGCCGCGACCTCGCGGTAATCGACCAGCTCGTCGGCCTGACCCTGGATGATCAGCCACGGACAGGGCGGCTGCTCGATCGCGGCGAACTGCGCGTACGTGACCGCCGGTGCGACCGTGATGAGCCGGACCGGCTGCGCGGCCGGTGCCGCAAGCAGCGCCACCATCGCCCCGAAGGAGAAGCCGGCCAGCGTCAGGGGTGCCTGCGGCCAGCGCGCGCGTCCCCAGGCAATAACCGCCAGCGCATCGGCCGTCTCGCCTCTGCCCTCGTCATACTGGCCTTCGCTCTGGCCGACGCCACGATAGTTGAAGCGCAGTGTCGGCAGCCCTTGCTCCTGCAATGTACGGGCGAGCGTATACACGACCTTGTTGATCATCGTGCCGCCGTAGAGAGGATGCGGGTGGCAGACGACCCCGAAGCCGATTCGTGGGCCCAGAGGCGCCGCCTCGAGTTGCGGATCCTCGAGCAGCCCCTGGAGCCCGCCCGCCGGACCGGCTATGCGCAGCGGCTTGGCGCGCGGCGGACGAAAGCTCAAGGCTTCTTACCGCCGGCAAAATCCAGCGAAGCCGAGTTGATGCAGTAACGCAGGCCGGAGGGGTCCGGGCCATCCTCGAACACATGGCCGAGATGGGCGCCGCAGCGCGCACAGTCGACTTCGGTGCGCGTCATGCCATGGGACTTATCCACATGCGTGTGCACCCGCTCGGCCGCCATGGGCAGCCAGAAGCTCGGCCAGCCCGAGCCGGAGTCGTACTTGGTATCCGAGCTGAACAGCTCCTGGCCGCAGCACACGCAGGTATAGACACCCGTCTGCTTGTTATAGGCGTACGGGCCGCTGAAGGCCGGCTCCGTGCCCTTCTTCTGCGTCACCTGGTACTGCAGGTCGGTCAGCCGGGCGCGCAGCTCGGCATCATTGGGCGGTTCGGTACTCAATCAGCGCTCCTTGCAGTATCGCGGCCGGACATGCTGGACGGATTATTGGCGCGGCTCGACCAGACGCACCAGCAGCTTGTTGAGGCGGCGCGCGAACTCGGCACCGTTGGCGACCTGACCCTCGTCGGCCAGGCTCGCCTGATCGTATAGCAGCAATGCCAACTCGCTGAACGGCTCCGCCTCCGTGAGCCCATCCATGTAGCGCACCAATGGATGCGCCACGTTGAGCTCGAACCCCGGGGCACTGGCCGGAATCGCCTGACCATTGGCTGCAAGCACCCGGCGCATCGCCGCCGACAGCTCCGCTTCGCCGCGCACCAGGCAGGCCGGCGAGTCGCGCAGGCGCTCGCTGACACGCACTTCGAGCACCTTGTCGCCGAGTGCATCCTTGAAGCGCTTGAGTAATCCCTTGTGCTCGCGCCGCTCCTCATCGATGCGAGCCCGCTCGTTGGCCTCGGCCAGTCCGCCAAGCTCCAGATCGCCGCGCGAAACGTCCTTGAAGCGCTTGCCTTCGAACTCACCGACGCGCCCCATGACCCACTCATCGACGCGATCGCCCATGAGCAGTACTTCAACCTCTTTCTGCCGCAGCAGTTCGAGGTGCGGGCTTTCGCGTGCCGCATCCAGGCTCTCGGCGACGATGAAGTAGATGCGATCCTGCCCGGGTCGCATGCGCGCCACATAGTCGGCCAGGTTCACGCTCTCCTCGTTGCCGGCGCTAGCCGTGCTGGCGAAGCGCAGCAATGGCAGCAGCCGCTCGCGATTACCAGCATCTTCCCCCAATCCCTCCTTGAACGCGCGGCCAAACTCGCGCCAGAACTGCTGGTACTTTTCCGGCTCATCCTTGGCCAGCCGGGCGAGCATCTCGAGCGCCCGGCGTGTGAGGGCACTGCGCATGGCCTCGACTTCGTGATCCTGCTGCAATAGCTCGCGCGAGATATTCAGCGGCAGATCGTTCGAGTCGATGACGCCCTTGATGAAGCGCAGGTACAGCGGCAGGAATTGTTCGGCATCGTCCATGATGAACACGCGCCGCACATAGAGCTTGAGCCCGCGTGCGGCCTCGCGTTGCCACAGGTCAAACGGGGCGCGCGCCGGCACGTACAGCAGGCTCGTATACTCGCGCTTGCCCTCGACGCGATTGTGGCTCCAGGCCAACGGATCGGCGTCGTCGTGCGCGATATGGCAGTAGAAGTCGCGGTATTCCTCGTCCTTGAGCTCCGCGCGCGGTCGCGTCCACAGCGCCTGCGCCTGGTTGACATCCTCGTACTCGAGGGCGGCCGTAGCCTCCTTCTGCATGCGCACCGGGAAAGCGATGTGATCGGAATAGCGGCGCACCAGAGCGCGCAACCTGAAGGCGTCGACAAACTCCTTGGCTTCCGGTTTCAAATGCAGCACCACGCTGGTACCGCGCTGCTCGCGCGTGATGGTCTCGACCGTGAATTGCCCGTCAGCGCTCGATTCCCAGCGTACCGCCGCCTCAGCCGGGGCGTCGGCGCGGCGACTGAGCAGCTCGACCCGCTCGGCGACGATGAACGCGGAATAGAAGCCAACGCCGAACTGCCCGATCAGCTGGGCGTCCTTTTGCTGGTCCCCGGTAAGGCGCTTGAAGAACTCGGCGGTGCCGGATTTGGCGATGGTCCCGAGGTGCGAGACCGTTTCCTCGCGGCTCATGCCGATGCCGTTGTCGCGGATCGTCAGGGTGCCGGCCTTGGGGTCGGCGTCGATCCAGATGGCCAGCTCACTGTCCGTGCCGAGCAGCGCCGGATCCGACAGCGCCAGGAAGCGCAGCTTGTCGTTGGCATCGGAAGCGTTGGAGATCAGCTCTCGCAGGAAGATCTCCCTGTGGCTATACAGGGAGTGGATCATCAACTGCAGGAGTTCGCGGACCTCGGCCTGGAAGCTTAACTGCTCGCGCTCGCTCGACATGTCACCACCCGCCGTTACAGTCAAAGCGGCGGTATGGGGTCGAACTGCTACGGTTTCAAGTCAGGCGGCGCAGCATGTGTTTGCAGGCTCCGACCAAATCGTCCATCTCGTCCCAAATCAGTAGCAATACTTCCACGGTGATTGTGCTGCGGTGAAGGTGCGGCGATGCTAGAGAGCTTGCGTCTAGCTGGGAGTGCGCTGCCTCACAGGGTGCGCTGCCTCACAGGGCTTGTTGTCCGGCTTGCGGCCTGTGTCGCGCATGCGTAGTCTGCACACGGACATAATCTTCGGCAGATCAGGATTTTCGTATGCAACGTATCGTCGTGCTGAACCCGAAAGGCGGTTCGGGCAAGACGACCATAGCCATCAACGTCGCCAGTCACTACGCCCAGCGCGGCGAACGGCTCGTGATGATGGACTACGATCCGCAGGCCTCCTCCGCGCACTGGCTCAGCAAGCGCCAGGATACCCAGCCTCACATCGCACTGATCGCGGCCTTTGAGCGCGACCAGCGGATTACGCGCGCCTTCCAGCTGCGTGTTCCCCAAGGCACCGATCGGATCGTGGTCGATACCCCGGCGGCGCTCCAGGCCAACGAGATCCCGGATCTGATCCGCGGCGCCGACAAGATCCTGGTGCCGGTGCTGCCCTCGGACATCGATATACACGCCTGCTCGCGCTGCGTGCAGAACCTGCTGCTGGTGGCGAAGGTGCGGCGCGACGAAAACCGCCTCGGCATCATCGCCAATCGCGTGCGGCGCAATACCCTGATCTACCAGTCGCTGACGCGCTTTCTGTCCACGCTCAACATACCGATCGTGGCGACGCTGCGCGATTCGCAGAATTACGTGCGCTCTGCCGAGACCGGCTACGGGCTGGCGGAGATGAAAACGACCCAGGTCGCCGAGGATTGGGCCGACTGGCAGTCGATGTTCGAGTGGCTGGAGTCCCCGACGTATCATCGGGCCCAAGGCGCCGGCCTCAGCTCGAGCGCGCAGCGCTAAGAGAAGACGGCGTTAAGGCTTGCCGTCGTCCTTCCAGTCGATGCGCATCTTGTCAGCCCAACTCTTGTAGTTCGACCAGGTGTAGAGATTGCGCGTGATGGCTGCGTGGCGCGTGCGCGTGCGCTGCATGTGCTCGAGCCAGCGCGCATACGCCTCGGCGCCGCTCGGCGCCGCCAGCTTATTGGCCAGCGCCTCGTCCGCAGTCTCGACCTTCGGCAGTTCGGGTTTACTCATGTGGGTTGGGGACCTCCGTAGACTCCAGACTAGGGCGCCGCTGCGAGCGGAGACAGGAACTGGATCACAGCGGTGCAGCCGTTACGGCGCTGCACGGCGCCAACGCATAACAAGTGAAAAAACGAGAGGTTGAGCGCGCCAATAATGCAGCGCGACGCTCGAGCGCCCTTGAGATTCAGCTCACCAGGCGGTAGCAGGGCCGGTACACGCTGCCCGGCAGCTTCATGCGTCGCTGCGCGACAAATGCGGTCAACAACTCATCGAGCAGCGGCATGATCTGGGGATCGGCGGCGAGTACGTAGGGTCCGTCGCGCTCGATGGCGGCGACGCCGTTTTCCTTGACGTTGCCGGTCACGATGCCCGAGAACGCCCGGCGCAGGTTCGCGGCCAGGCGATGCACCGGCTGCTCGCGATACAGCTCCAGCGCGCGCATCGAGGCGTGCGTGACCTCGAAGGGCTGCTGCATATCGTAGGGCACACGCAGCAGCCAATTGAAATTGAAAGAGTCGCTCTGGTGGCGGCGAAACTCACGCACGTGCTCGAGGCAGTTCACCAGGTGGCGCGCGGCGCCGGCCGGGTCGTCGATGATGACTTTCAGTCGTGTCAGTGCGGCCGGCCCGAGCGTGCCTTCGATGAAGCGAGCGATCTGCTCGAAATAACCGGCGCTCGAGGCCGGACCGGTCAGCACGACCGGCAGCGGCTGCGCCGCGTTGGCAGGGTCGAGCAGCACCCCGAGCAAGTACAGAATCTCCTCAGCCGTCCCCGCTCCACCGGGAAGCACGACGATCCCGTGCGCCAGCCGCACGAAGGCCTCGAGGCGCTTTTCAATGTCCGGCATGATCACGAGCTGGTTGACGATGGCGTTCGGCGGCTCCGCGGCGATGATGCCCGGCTCGGTCACACCGATGAAACGGCCGTGTGCGATGCGCTGCTTGGCGTGGCCGACCCCGGCACCTTTCATCGGCGCCTTCATGGCCCCCGGTCCGCACCCCGTGCAGACATCGAGCGCACGCAGTCCGAGCTCATAACCGACGCGCTTGGCATACTGGTATTCGGCATCGCCAATCGAGTGTCCGCCCCAGCAGACCACGAGATTCGGCCGTGCCTTGTAATCGAGCACCCGCGCGTTGCGCAGGATATGGAACACGGCATTGGTGATCGAGGCGGGGTCGTGGGCGTCTAGGCGGCCCACACTGATGATTTCATTAGCGGTGTAGATGATATCGCGCAATACCGCGAACAGATGCTCCTTGATCCCATGGATCATCTCGCCATCCACGAAGGCGGCGGCCGGCGCATTGCTGATCTGCAGTTTGATGCCCCAGGGGTGCCGCACGATCTGCACGTCGAAGTTGCGGTAGCGCTCGAAAATCTCCTTGGCGTTATCGTTGTCGCTGCCGGAATTGAGCACCGCGAGAGCGCAGTTGCGAAACAGGGTGTAGAGCCCGGTCTGGCTGGTATCGAGCAGCTTGTCGATCTCGGCCTGTGACAGGTTCTCGAGGCTGCCGCGCGGGCCGACACGCGCATCGACCGAGTCGGCCACGACGATGCTGGCTTCCGGCGCCGCCGCACGCCCGCCACCTGGGACGGTCCTCAAGGCAGGATTTCGATCCGGGTGTTGTCTTGTGTCATCATCCACAACTCCACCATATCCGAATCGGACATGGCGATGCAGCCATCGGTCCAATCTGACTGGGCATAGTATTCGGGCGGGTGGCGCAGGTTGTTCGGCAGCCCGTGCAGCATGATCGAGCCGCCCGGGTCGATGTGTTGATGTCGCGCGCGGCGCAGGTCCTGATCGTTCGGGTAGGACACCTGGATCGAGAGGAAATATTCGCTGCGTGGATTGCGATGCGTGAGCTGGTAGCGGCCCTCTGGGGTACGGAAATCCCCGGCGCGCTCCTTGGCCCCTGCCGGAATGAGGCCCAGCGCCACACGATAGCTGCGCAGCACCTCGCCGCGACGCATTAGATAGAGTCGCCGCTGGGACTTGCGCACGATGATCTGGTCGGCGACCGGCATGGTGGCCGACAACCCTGTGGGGCCACCCTCTGCCGGCGCGGGGTGGGATGAGCCATCAATAGAATTCGATCCGATGTCCGCCCAGCCGGCGCCGGGGAGACTCAGAAGCAGTGAAAGCAATGCAGGCAGAATACGTCGCATCGGCTTGAATTATAGGCATGCTGCCCACGCCGCGCGAGCGTACTTCGTTCACAGGCCTGTGACGTCTTCCACTTTTGGCAGCGAAATCTGTGTCCCCGGGCGCAAATCGATGAAATCCATATCCGGGTTGTACTGCTGCAACAGCCATATGGGCACTTTCACGTTGCGTTGCGTAATGCTCCAGAGCGAGTCGCCGCGCCGGGCGATATAAATCTCGGTTCCGGCGATGCGATGCGAGGCGAAGTACGCCGCCTGCAGCCGGTCGTGATAGTCGCGCCGCCGCTGCTCGAACTGCGCGCGCGAGGCATGGTCGAAATCGAGCTTCATGCGCCGGCCCATGACCACCGGCGTGCGGCCGCGCAGCTTGTTGAGCGCCCGCAGCCGCGTCGCCGAGGTGCCGAGCCAGTCGGCATAGTGACCGAGGGTCTCGGCGGCCACCACGCGAATGCTGCCGTCCGCGGCAACCGAGTAATCCACGGGGTCGGCCGACTCCGGCCCGGTCGTGCCCGGCACCAGCTGCGGGCCTTGCGCCTGCGCCTGCGCGGCGGAGACCGGCTCGGTGTTGGCGGCGACTTTGCTGGCTGCCGCCACGGCCTGCGCTTCCTCCTGACTCTCCTGCACGGCGGCCTTGGCCGAATCGACGTTCGCGGCCGTGGTCTCGGTTTCCGGTTCGGGCGCAGCGGCCACGAGGCGCAGGCGCTCGCCGCCGTACATGTAATCCTGGTCGGGCATTGAATTGAGCGCCATGAGCTTGTTGACTGTCACGCCCGTTCGGGCCGCAATGGTCGAGACCGTGTCATCGCTCTGCACGAGGTAGTACTGAGATGAGGCGGCATCCGCGGCCACGTTGGTTTCCGGCGGCGCAGGCGCTGTGGGCTGGGTTGGGGGCGCTGTAGGCCGTGCGCTGGTCGCCGGGGGCAGCACGTTCGCGGGCGGCGTAACCTCGGCAACGACGACCGGCTTCGAAGCGCCCAGGCGCTGCGCGAGCAGATCCGAGGTCCATTTCGAGGCTGAACCGGGCAGGCGCACCACGTAACCGGCAGGAATCGAGCGCTGGCCGGTCCAGACCCCGGGACGAAGAGCCGGATTCAGGCCGCGCAGCGTATCGCGATCGACACCGAGCGTTCGCACCAGCGTCGCACTGCTGGCGCTCGTGCTGAGCTTCACTTCAACGAATTGCGATTCCGAGCCGCGGTGGAGCGGGCCGAAGTACTTGTCCGGATCCTGGGCGATGCTGAGTGCCGCCAGGAACGAGACGTAGAAGTTGCGCGAGGCGAAACCGAACGTCGGGCTGCGATACTCGCGCACGATGCGCACGATGTCGTCCGTTCCGAGCTGCTCGCGGGCGCGGCGCATGCCTTCGGAGCCATGGTTATACGCGGTGATCGCGAGCGGCCAGCTGCCGAGCAGTCGGTAGTTGTAGTTCAACAGCTGGGCGGCCGCTTCGGTCTCGCGAAATGGATCCATGCGCTCGTCGACCGCGGCGTCGATGCGCAGGAAGCGCCGGCCGGTGGAGCGCATGAACTGCCATAGCCCGGCCGCGCCGACCTTCGAGTAGGCACTTGGATCGAACGAGGACTCCACGTGCGGCAGGGCAGCGATCTGCGCCGGTAATCCCAGATTCGCCAATACCTCGCCGATGTGCGTTTCCCAGGTGCCGGCGCGCATCAGACCGGCGCGGAAGCGGTCCGACTGGCCGAGCTGGAAGCGCACGTCGTCCACCGCCTCGGCGAGTCGTACGGGCGTGGCATCCGGTCCCCAAAGATCCCGCACCTTCTGCTCGTCGGCATTTTGCGGCGCCGCGCCGCTGGCCAGACGCCGCAGGATGTCCTGGACGCGTGCGCGCTGCGCGTCGACCCGATGCGCGCGCTCGTGCGTGGGCGTGTCGGCATCGAAGTGCATCGTTTCGTAGACGACCGAGAGCTTGTGCTGGTCGTGAATGAAGCCGTCGTTGGTCGAGATCTGGCTGTAGACGCGGATCCAGAACTGCACGTCCGGCTCGAGCTCTGCCGGACGCGGCAGCAGATCCTCGGCGGCCACTGCGAGCCGCGAGAGGCACAGCAGCGCGAGCAGCAAGGATAAGCGTTTCATGGGCACAGAAGTAACACGCGGGCCCCGCCCCAAACGCTAGCGAGTTTCACATTCCGCTGCACCGACACGCGCGGCGAGGCATATTTTTGCTGCGCCCAACTGTCCCGCTATCGTTCAACCGCATTTGGACTCGCCGCAGTTCAGGCAGGTCATGCAGCCATCCAGCATGACCACGGCGGCAGTGCTGCATTTGCTGCACAGCGCGGCGCCGTCGGGGAAATGCGATTTGGCGAATGCATCCTGCTGCTTGGCTCGCGCCTCGAACTCCGCGCGCTTCTCCTCGACCATCTTCTTCTGATGTTCGTCGAGCTCGACTTTGCGCATCATACCGATGGTCTGCAGATGCTTTTCAATCACGTAACCGAGCTCGGCGATGATCGAGGGCATGAATTTGCCGCCGGGCTGCCAGTAACCGCCACGCGGGTCGAACACCGCCTTGAGCTCATCGACCAGGAACGCCACGTCGCCGCCCTTGCGGAACACCGCCGAGATGATGCGCGTGAGAGCCACAATCCATTGGAAGTGATCCAGGTTCTTCGAGTTGATGAAGACCTCGAACGGCCGGCGCTGCTCGTACTCCGTGCCCTCGTTGAGCACGATGTCATTGATCGTCACGTACATCGCGTGATCCGAGACCGGCGTCTTGATCTTGTAAGTGGAGCCGATCAGCACCTCGGGGCGCTGGATCTCCTCGTGCATGCGAATGACCTTGGCGGTCCGGCCGTCGCGGCTGTGCGCCAGTTCCTCGACCGGCGCGGCCGGGACTTGCGGCACCGGCTGGTCCTCGGGCTTATGCACCCGGTACTTAACGATGCGTTTGTCGATATGTGTACTCATAGTCAAAGCTTCCCGTAGTAGCCTTCCTTCAAGGCATCAAACAGATTCGCGGCGCTGTGCTTTTCGCCGTCGTAGTCAATCTCCTCATCGCCGCGCACCTTGAGCTCGGTGCCGTCCTCGAGCGTGAACACGTAAGTGGTGTTCTTGAGGTCCTGCTCCTTGACCAGCACTCCCTGGAATGCCTCCGGATTGAAGCGAAAGGTGGTGCAGCCTTTGAGCCCCTGCTCGTGCGCGTAGCGATAGATCCCCTTGAAATCCTCGTAGGGATAATTCGTCGGCACGTTGGCGGTCTTGGAAATCGATGAGTCGACCCACTTCTGGGCCGCGGCCTGAATGTCGACATGCTGGCGCGGCGTGACCTGGTCGGCGGCCGTGAAATACGCCGGCAGCGCTTCGGCTTCATTGGTCGAATCAGGCATCGCGCGCGGATTCACGAGCTCGCGATAGGCCAGCAGCTCGAAGGAAAACACATCAATCTTTTCCTTGGTCTTGCGGCCGGCGCGGATCACATTGCGGAAGTAGTGATGCGCGAACGAGGGCTCGATGCCATTGCTGGCGTTATTGGCCAGCGACAGCGAGATCGTGCCGGTCGGTGCGATCGAGCTGTGATGGGTAAAGCGTGCCCCAACCTGCGCGAGCTGCTCGACCAGCTGCGGTGCCGCCTGCGCGACGCGCTGCATATAGCGGCTGTAGCGCGCGTGCAATAGTCGTCCCGGAATCCTGGCACCGGGCTTCCAGCCCTCGCGAGCCATCTCCGGGCGCTTGCGCAGCATCTCTTTCGTGACCGTGAACTCCTCGTTCATGATCGGCGCCGGGCCTTTTTCGCGCGCTAACTCGAGCGCCGCCTCCCAGCCCGCGAGTGCCATCTCGCGCGCGACATCCTCGGTGAATTGCACCGATTCACTGGAGCCGTACTTCATGCCGAGCAGTGTGGTGGTCGAACCGAGTCCGAGGAAGCCCATGCCATGGCGGCGCTTGCGCTGGATTTCCTCGCGTTGATAGCTCAATGGCAGGCCGTTGATCTCGACCACGTTGTCGAGCATGCGCGTGAACACGCGCACGACCTCACGGTACTCATCCCAATCAAAACGCGCCTGCGGCGTGAACGGTTCGCGCACGAAGCGCGTGAGATTGACCGAGCCGAGCAGACAGGAACCGTAGGGCGGGAGCGGTTGTTCGCCGCACGGGTTGGTGGCGCGAATGTTCTCGCACCACCAGTTGTTGTTCATGTCGTTGACGCGGTCTATCAGGATGAAGCCGGGCTCGGCGAAGTCGTAGGTCGAGGACATGATCACGTCCCACATGCGCCGCGCCGGCAGCGTCTTATAGACGCGGCAGGCGACCAGCCCCTCCTCGTTGGCCACGTAGCCTTCGTGTATGGGCCATTCGCGCCAGACAAACTTCTGCGGATCGTTCAGATCGGACTGTTCAGCCTCGTATTCGCGCCGCGTGATCGGGAACGCGAGCTTCCAAGCGCCCTCCTCGCGCACGGCGCGCATGAACTCATCGCTGACCAGCAGCGACAGGTTGAACTGGCGCAACCGTCCGTTCTCACGCTTGGCGCGAATGAAATCCATCGCATCGGGATGGCCGACGTCAAAGGTACCCATCTGCGCGCCGCGACGGCCACCGGCGGAGGACACGGTGAAGCACATCTTGTCGTAGATATCCATGAACGACAGGGGGCCCGAGGTATAGGCGCCGGCACCCGACACGTAGGCGCCGCGCGGGCGCAAGGTCGAGAACTCGTAGCCGATGCCGCAGCCGGCCTTGAGCGTGAGGCCGGCCTCGTGCACTTTGCCGAGTATGTCGTCCATCGAGTCGCGAATCGTGCCCGAGACCGTGCAATTGATGGTCGAGGTCGCCGGTTTGTGCTCCCAAGCTCCCGCATTCGAGGTCACGCGACCGGCCGGAATCGCCCCCTGACGCAGCGCCCAGAGGAATCGCTCGTAGCAGGTTTCACGCAGATCCTCGCGTTCGACGTCCGCGAGCGCGTGCGCGACACGCTTATAGGTATCGTCCATGCTGCCGTCGAGCGCCTGGCCATCCTTGGAGCTCAACCGGTACTTCTTGTCCCAGATGTCCAGGGAGGCTTCCTGGAAGGGAATGGAATCCACGTCTCGGGTTACGAGTTTCATCACTGAATTCATAATACTGGCGGCTCCCTGTCTCCCCGAAAATCGCGCAAAAATCTTCCCCGCGTAACACAAGATCTAGTTGTGCGACCGGCACAGCCTAATCAAGCGGAATGGTCAACGTCAAGATTATTAAATATAAAATACCGGGATTATAAGTATGCTAAATCAATAGGTTACGAAAGTCTTCGCAGCACGAGCGCGATCAAAAAGATTCCTCGGACGAGCTGCGTTACCGAACCGACTACCACCATATGTTGTGTCCGCCGGCACTACCGGCGGCTCACAGGCCATCCCACCGCCTAAACACACCGCGGGGCCTTGAAAGCGCGCGCTTCAGCCTCAGATCTATGCGCAACGGGATTGACCCTATACGTCGATTCAAACTGCTTTTGGAGGATTACGACCATGACATTGATACGTTACGAGCCCTGGCACGTGATGGACCGGCTGCATCGCCAGATCGATCAGATCTTCGGCGACAGCTTTGCCTCGCCAGCGGCCAATGGGGATAGCTCCGTCGCGTGGATTCCGACGGTCGACGTTCACGAGGAAGCGGATAAGTTCGTCGTGCGCGCGGATCTGCCGGGGGTGGAGCCCAAGGACATCAGCATCACGGCTGAGAATCGCGTACTGACTCTGCGTGGCCAGCGGCACTTCGAGCGCAGCGAGAAGCAGCAGGGCTTTGAGCGCCTCGAGCGTGTCGAAGGCTCGTTCCTGCGCCGCTTTACGCTGCCGAACAATGTTCAGGACGATCAGATCAAGGCCCGCCATATCAATGGTGTGCTTGAAGTGACGATCCCGAAGCTGCCGACGCCGGAGCCCCGGCGCGTCAGCGTCGAGTCGCACTAAGGCATCTAGCGCGGCCGCACGCGGCTGCGATGGACTCGGGGCCGGTATCGCGCTTTACTGCGCTTCATGCAGTGCAGCGCGCCATCGGCCCCGGCCGTTTGAAAACACCGATCGCCCGGGGTCCGTTGCTGATCGGCGTGACCGGAGGCACCGGCTTTGTGGGCCGCGAGCTCATCACGCGCCTGGTGGGCGCCGGTCACGGCGTGCGCGTTCCGACGCGCGATGCCGCCCATGCGGACCAGCTGCTGCCTCTCTCGAGCGTCGAGATTGCGGTCGGCAACGTCTACGACTCCGATTTCCTGCGCCGCAGCCTCGAGGGCTGCGATGTCGTGATCAATCTGGTTGGCATTCTCAACGAGCGCGGCCGCAGCGGCGCGGGCTTCCGTCGCGCACACGTGCAATTCACCGCCGGGCTGCTGCGAGCGATGCATGAGGCGCACATCCAGCGCCTGCTGCACATGAGCGCGCTCAATGCGGATGCCGAGCGCGGCCGCAGCCACTATCTGCGTAGCAAGGGGCAGGCCGAGCGGCTGGTGCGCGATGCGAGCGCGCTGCAGTGGACCATCTTTCGGCCTTCGGTCATTTTCGGCGCCGCCGATTCGCTGACCGTGCGCTTCGCTGCCCTGCTGCGCCTCAGCGCAGGAATGCTGCCTTTGGCGCGAGCCGGCGCCCGCTTTGCACCCATTTACGTCGGCGATGTCGCGGAAGGCTTCATGTGCGCGCTCAGTGGTGGCGAAAGCGTCGGGGCGACCTATGAGCTGTGCGGGCCGGAAGTGCTGACGCTGGCCCAGATCGTGCGCCTGACCGCGCAGGCGGCGCAGTTGCCCTGCCATGTACTGCCATTGCCCGACGCGATCGCCCGGCTGCAGGGCGCGCTCATGGATTTCCTGCCCGGGAAGCCGTTCTCGCTCGACAACTATCGCTCACTGCTGAGCGATAGCGTGTGCCATGACAACGGCTGCGCTCGCCTGGGGCTGCATCCAGCCAGTTTCAGGGCCTGGACTCCCCTGTGGCTGCGTCCGAAGGGCGCAGCGATGCCGCTGCCGGTGGTGCCGACTGCGTACCGGGTGCGGTAACGGCGTCCTGCCGGCACAGCGCCTGACGCGCGCTGCGCTCACGGCCAAGCTTCCTGACGGCGGCGTAGAACGCTGGCAATTGACCTGCATGGTGTTCGAGCAATCGCTGGAACCCCGGCACGCACTCGGAGTAGGTCGCGATCGAGGCCAGGTGAGCGTTGTTGAGCCCCGCATCGATCCAGGCTCCATAGCCGCTGCGTATCTGATACTGCCGCTCGAGCGCGCGCACGTTCTCGCCCGTGGCGGCCAGCAGCTCGTGCTTGCGCTCGCGCATGCGGTCCGCGCTCAGCGGATCGTGATACAGGCTATTGAGCTCGGTGCGCCCGGAGGCAATGGCGCGGATGATCTGCTGGTCGGCGCGGCGCAGCTCGAGGAAATTCTGCAGCTCGAGGCTGCGTCCGCGCGCAGCCAGCCAGCGGCGCAGGCCTTCCTGCTCCACCGCCACGGCAAAGGATTCATTGAATTCGCTGTCGCCTTTTACGTAGATCAATTGATGCGCGAGCTCGTGGAAAATCGTCGCCACCAGGTCCAGATCGCCGTAGCGCAGCATCGTGTTGAGCACCGGATCGGCGAAATGGCCCAGCGTCGAGTACGCGCTCACGCCGGCGACCAGAGTGTCGTTGCCGCGCGCGGCGAGCGCATCGGCAAACACGTGCGCGCTGCGCTCTCTGAAGTAGCCGCGATAGCTCAGGCAGCCCGTGAACGGAAAGCACCAGCGCAACGGCTCAATCGAGAATTCCGGCGCCGCCACCACATTCCAGACCACATACGGCCGGCCCAGGTCAGCATAGCTGCGATAGCTGCGATTGTCGGGCAGCTGCAGCTCGCTGGAGGCGAAGTCGCGCGCATCCTGCACCAGCTCCAGGCGCGATTTGAGCTGCGGGCTTGTGCTCGGATCGGCCAGCACCCGATCAATGTGATGGCGCGCGCGCATCAGGCGCCACTGGCCCTGCGTGGCCTGGGCGAGATAGGCGATACCGCAGCCCGAGATGTCACTGCACAGCAGCAGCGACAACAGGACCTGGAACGCTCGCACGGGGCGGCTGCGGCTCTCGGTTAACATGCGCTTCCATGCAAGTCTATCTGGTTGGCGGAGCGGTCCGGGATGAGTTGCTCGGCCGGCCCGTGGCCGAGCACGACTGGGTCGTGGTCGGCGCGACGCCTGAGGAAATGGAGCGTCTGGGGTATCGAGCGGTCGGGCGGGAATTCCCGGTGTTTCTGCACCCAGATACTAAAGAGGAGTACGCACTCGCGCGTCTTGAACGCAAGACCGGGCCGGGCTACCGTGGCTTCGCGACCGAATTTTCCCCCGATGTCAGCCTCGAGCAGGACCTGCAGCGGCGCGATCTGACGATCAACGCCATGGCACGCAGTGCTGCCGGTACGCTGATCGATCCCTATGGCGGTCACAACGATCTGCAGCAGCGGCAGCTGCGTCATGTCTCGCCCGCCTTTGCGGAAGATCCGGTCCGGGTGCTGCGCGTGGCGCGCTTTGCAGCCCGCTTTGCCGAGTTAGGCTTTCAGGTCGCTGCGGCAACGCGCACGCTCATGCAGGCCATGGTGGCCAATGGCGAAGTCACGGCGCTGGTCCCCGAACGCGTCTGGCGCGAGATGGAACGTGCGCTCGGCGAGCCCACCCCGGAGACGTTTTTCGACACTCTGCAGGACTGCGGCGCGCTGCGCGTCGTGCTACCTGAATTGCACTGGGAGCCGTCCGACCGCGAGCCACTGCGCGCGGCCGTGCGTGTGACGCCCGACGCGAGCGTGCGCTTTGCGGCGTTGATGGCCGGGACCGCCGTGCAGGGCATCGAGACCTTGTGCGAGCGCCTGCGCGTCCCGAACCCGTATCGCGAGCTGGCGCTGCTATGCGCGCGGCTCCAGGATCGCATCGAGGAAGCACTGAGCCTCGATGCCTCCGGCCTGCTCGATTTGCTCGAGGGCGCCGACGCTTTTCGCCGGCCGGAACGCTTTGGCAGGCTCATGCTGAGCAGTGCCGCCCGCTCGGGCGCCCCGGAGGCGCAGGCGCTGCTGAAAAATGCCGCCGCCGCGGCGGCGCAGGTCGCGCTCGATACGGCGCGCATGCGTGAGCTCAAGGGTCCGGCCATCGCCGCGGCGCTGCGCGCCGCGCGCATCGAGCGCCTACAGCGTTTTCAAAGCGAGCGTCGCAGGTCCTGATAGGCAAACCCGCACAGGGGCTCATCGAAGCCGCGCGTGAGTGCCATGACTTTGAAGCGCTCGCCCATCTCACCGGGCAGCAGCAGCACGCGCGCCTGCGAGGCCAACCGCGCGCGCTCCAGGGTGTTGCTGGCCGCGGCGAGTTCGGCCTCGATGCCGTTAGCCAATAGAAAGGCCGCCTGCGTGCAGAAGCCTGCGACTTCGAGCTGTGCATCGACGGCCGCTTCGGCCACGCGTGTGAAATCTACCCAGGCCGTGATGTCCTGCAATCCCGGGTAGAGCAGCGGATCGTCATGCGCGCGATGGCGAAAATGACAGCGCAAGGTGCCTCGATTGCGCTGTGGGTGGTAATACTCGTGGCGCGGCAGGCCATAGTCGATCAGAAACACCGCGCCGCGCGACAGTGCCTCCGCGATGGCGGCGACCCAAGGGCCCAGCATCGGGCACAGCTCGGACAGATAGCGCCGCGGCCAGCCATTTGGCGCGATGCGCCCGAGCTCGGCGCGCAGCGCGGCGCTCGCCGGACGGTCGGCATCGACCAGCGCTGCGTCGTCTGAGAGACCTACACCGCGCTGGTAGAGCGCCTCAGCGTCGATGACGAAGCGCTGAAAGGGCAAGGCGTCAGCCACTTCGTTCGCCAGGACCACGCCCGTGATGGGTGTTGCGGGCAGGGCATCGAGCCATGCGACGCGCGAGCGCAGCGCCGCGGGCAGCCCCTCGAGTGTCTCGCTCTGGCGCACGCGCAGATCGGCGCTGACCTCCAGGATGTAGTAGTGGCGCGGCAGCTGCTCGAGTTCGGCCAACCGCGTGAGCACGCCGGCGGCGAGGCGGCCGGTGCCGGCGCCGAGCTCCAGCACATCCCCACCCACGGCCCTTAGCACCGGCGCACATTGGCTGGCCAGGCAGCGCGCATACAGGCCAGACAGTTCCGGGGCGGTCACGAAGTCGCCTCCCGGGCCGAACTTCACGCTGCCTGCCGAGTAGTAGCCCAGGCCTGGGGCGTACAGCACGATGCGCAGGTAGTCATCGAACGCCAGCCATCCGGCCTGCGCCTCGATTGCGGCACTGACCGCTCGCGCCACAGCGGCGGAATGCCGTGCCTGATCGGCGGTCAGGTCGGGCAACATTGAGCAAGACTCACCGGACGTCATAAGCTGTGCCCATGAGTCCTCCGCTTCGCCTGGCCGGCCAGACTGCGCTCGTGACCGGCGCGGCGCGGCGCATCGGTGCGCATATCGCGCGCGCGCTGCACGCCGAGGGCGCCAACCTCATGATTCATTGCCATCGCTCGCTCGATGAGGCGCAGCGACTGGCCGAGGAACTCAACGTGGAGCGCAGCGGCAGCGCGGCCGTGGTCCGTGCCGACCTATGCGACACGGCGCAGCTGCCGCGGCTCGTGGCGAAAACCTGCGACCGCTTCGGCGGCTTGAACCTGCTCATCAACAATGCCTCGAGCTTCTATCCGACCCCGCTCGGCAGCATCACGCTGCAGCAGTGGAACGATCTGATCGGCACCAATCTGCAGGCGCCATTGTTCCTGGCGCAGGCCGCCACGCAGCAGCTGCGGCGCCATCGCGGCGCGCTGCTCAATATCGTCGATATTCACGGGCTGCGGCCCTTGCGTGATCATGCGGTCTACAGCGCCGCGAAGGCCGGCCTCGTGATGCTCACGCGCGCGCTCGCGCGCGAGCTCGCCCCGGAGGTGCGCGTCAATGCCATCGCTCCCGGGGCAGTGCTGTGGCCCGAGGCCGGCATGGACGAGGAGCGCAAGGATAAAATACTCGCACAGACACCATTGCAGCGGCGCGGCGCACCCGAGGACATCGCGCGCGCGGTGCTGTTCTTCGCCGCGGAAGCGCCATTCGTGACCGGCCAGATCCTGGCGGTCGACGGCGGCCGCAGCGTCGGCTGGTGAGGCCGAGCACCCAATGGCTCGCTCTAGCTCTGTCTGGCGGTCGATTAAAGTTTGCACTACTTTACACAACCAACCAATCTTTTCGCGTTATAGGTGTCTGAGCCCTCATGTACCGTCCCGCTAACTCGTTGCTCGTTCAAGCTGGGCAGGCAAGTCTCGCTGCCACAGCATCGGCTGCCGCAGCAGCGGCGCCTGGCCTGCACCCGATAGTGATTCGATTTGGTCGGCTCGGCGACATGGTTTTGCTGAGCCCTCTGCTGAATCTCCTGCGTCGCCGATATCGCATGCCCTGCTGGCTTATCGGCTCGGGGCCGTGGTCGACACAACTATATCGTGGTCACGAGGACATAGCGCAGATCTGGTCCCTGGCGGGCCGCCATACGCCACTTTTGCTCGGCCCGACCTGGTGGCGTGTGCTCTGGGCGCTGCGCCACAGCGGCAAGTCGCCGGTCTATGTCTGCGAAACCGCAGCATCCCAACGCTTGAAAAGGATCAAAGTCCTATTGGCCCTCGCCGGTGTCGAGCCGGAGCGCTGCCTATTCCTGCAAGAGGATGTGGCCGACGGCAACGAGCATCGCGTCGACGGCCTGCTGCGCTTCGGTAAACAGACCCCGTCCGCGCTGCAAGCGGCTAATTTCCCGTGTCCAGAGGTCGACCCTGCACCACAGCTCAAGGTACAGGATGAACACCGGCTCGAGTGCGACCGCTGGATCAGAGCCCAGGGCTGGTCCGGGCGGCCGATTGTGCTAGTGCAGCCAGGCAACCGGCGAACTATGCGGCAACATAGATGGCGACGAAACCAGATCGATGACAAAGGATGGTCGCTCGCGAACTGGTCGGCGTTGCTCCGCTGCGTGCATGCAAGCCTTCCCCAGGCACAAATTGTGCTTTGCGGATCTCGGCAGGAGCTGACATTGCTGCGTCGAATCCGCTTGGTCACGGGGCTTAACGAGGTGGTTGCAGAGCGCTTATCCCCGTGTCGGCTGCTCGCGCTGTGTGGGGTTGCGCACAGCATGATATCGGTGGATACCGGTCCGGCGCATGTCGCGGCGGCATTGGGCTCACCACTGGTCGTCATATTTGGTAACACTTCGCCGCGCCATTGGTTGCCGCGTAGTGTGCTCGGCGGGCGGGTAATAGCTTTGGGTGGACCGCCAGGCGTTTGTCACGTCGATCAAATTTCGGTGCCAGAAGTATTCGAGGCTTGGCGCTCGCTCCCGGTGCGGCAAAATAGTCTCACTGGCGGGCCAATCGGCCCGGACCGGGGCAGTGTCTCAGTTTGAATTTTTCCCGTAGGCAAATTGCACGATGAGTCGAGCGCCTCGCAGCAGAGTTAGGCCAGCGATGAGACTGGATTACACGGCGGCTTTTTGCGGTCGGTAATGCCAGCTCAAGCCGCATTGAGATCCGGCGCGGTGGCAGTCATCGCGTAATCGGCTTGCGCGAACGCCGCCCACAGCGCCCCGATGGACTCGCCAGATACGGGATGACGCAGGTGCGGGGCCAGCTCAGCGAGCGGTCCGAGCATATAAACCCGGCGCAACAAATCGCGTCGCGGCAGCGTGTAGCCGGGCCCCTCGCCGACCTGATCGCCATATAGCAACAGGTCCAGATCCATGGCGCGCGGTCCCCACTTGGGATCCTCACGGCCGCGGCCGCACTGCGCTTCGATCGCGTGCAGCACGCGCAGCAGCTGCGGCACGGGCAGCCCGGTCGAGAAGCCCGCCACGGCGTTGATGAAGTCGGCGCCCTGGAAGCCGAAGGCAGGATTGCGGTAGCAGGCCGAAAAATGCGTGTCCGGAAAGTGCATTCTGAGCAGGCGCGCGGCTTCGAGAAGTCGAGCGGCCGGATCGATATTGCTGCCTAGGCCGACGAAAACCTGACTCATTCAGGGCACGGCTCCCGATAGCCGATGACGCTCGATGCAGACCCCCACATCGCGCGAGTCGCGGATCGCGCCCGGCTTGTTGACGCTCACGCGGATCCAGTCGAGCGCGAACTCCGCCAGCAACAACAGCGCGAGTTGATGCGCGAGGGTCTCGACCAATTGGAATTGCGTAGTCGGCAACCACGCCAGCACTCGCTTGGCGATGCGCTTGTAGTCGATGGTGTCCTCGACGCGGTCGCTGCGGGCCGCGCGCGTGCAATCGCAGGGCAGCTCCAGATCGATCAGCAGCGTTTGCGGCGTGCGCCGCTCCCAATCGATGAAGCCGATGATGCATTGCGCGCTCAAACCCCGCAGAAAAATGCGATCGCCCTGATAGCGGTCGCCGTGAACGCAATCGTCGCGGTCTTGTTCTCTCATGCGCTTAAGTCTAGGGTAAGTCGGCGGCAACGCCCACCGCCGTCAGGCCGGGTGGCCGCAGCTGCGAGAGCGGCCAGCGCGCGCGCACTTCGATGGCGGTGCTCGCGTGTTCGCCCGCGCGCAGGCGATGCAGCCCGGCGACCGCGATCATCGCGGCATTGTCGGTGCAGAACTGCACGCGCGGGTAATACACGCGCGCCCCTGCGGCCTCGGCCTCGCGCGCCAGCCGTGTGCGCAGCTCACGATTGGCGCCGACTCCGCCGGCCACCACCAGCGTGCGATGGCCGGTGAAGGACAGCGCGCGCAATGCCTTGGCGCACAGGGTGGCCACGATGGCATCTTGCACCGCGTAGGCCACATCGGCTCGGCCCTGATCGTTGAGCGGCGCTGCGCGCACGGCTTGCATGACCGCGGTCTTCAAACCAGAAAAGCTGAATTCGAAGCCGGGCCGATCCAGCATCGGCCGCGGAAACAGATACGCACCCGGGCGCCCCTCGGCGGCGAGCTGCGCGAGCTCCGGTCCGCCGGGATAGGGCAGGCCGAGCAGTTTCGCGGTCTTGTCAAAGGCTTCGCCGGCGGCATCGTCACGCGTCTGCCCGAGGATCCGATAGTCGCCGATGCCGCGGACCTCGATCAGCATCGTGTGGCCGCCCGAGACCAGCAACGCGACGTGCGGAAACGGCGGCGACGGCGTCTCGAGCATGGGCGCGAGCAGATGACCTTCGAGATGGTGCACGCCGATCGCCGGCACGCCCCAGCCGAAGCTCAGCGAGCGTGCGAGCGCTGCGCCCGTCAGCAGCGCACCAACCAGCCCCGGCCCCGCGGTGTAGGCGACACCCTCGATCTGCGCTGCACGCGTATCAGCCCGCTCCAGCGCGGTCCGCAATAAAGGCACGAGCCGGCGCACGTGATCGCGCGAGGCCAGCTCCGGCACCACACCACCGAATGCCCGGTGCAAATCAACCTGGCTCCAGAGCTCATGGGCGAGCAGGCCGCGGCGCTCGTCGAGCACCGCGACCGCACTTTCATCGCAGGAGGTCTCAATGGCGAGGATGCGCATCGCGAACCCCCGGGAGAGCGCCAAGCGCCAGCATTTTGCGTTTTCCGTTAACTCTCATTAGAATCGCGGCCCGAAGTCAAGTGCCTAGTGGCCAAAAGCACTTCATAATCAAGAGGTTGAGATTTCGATGCCGAGTGTTCGTGTACGAGAAAACGAATATTTCGACGCCGCCCTGCGGCGCTTCAAGCGAGCGTGCGAGAAGGCGGGCGTGCTCGCCGAGCTGCGCCGGCGCGAATTCTACGAAAAGCCGACGCAGGAACGGAAAAGAAAAAAGGCGGCCGCGGTCAAGCGGCACATGAAGCGCGTTTCGCGCGATTTCGTGCGCCCGGCGCGCTGATCCTCAAGCGCCGCGGCGCTTAGCGCCCTGTCACCATGAGCCTCAAAGAGCGCGTCCAGGAAGACATGAAGACGGCCATGCGGGCCGCAGACAAAGAACGTCTGGGCACCGTGCGCCTGATCCTGGCCGCGATCAAGCAGCGCGAAGTCGATGAGCGCATCGTGCTGGACGATACCCAGGTGCTCACGGTACTCGAGAAGATGGGCAAGCAGCGCCGCGAGTCGATCACGCAATTCGAGGCCGGTGGCCGCTCTGATCTGGTGGCGAAGGAAAATGCCGAGCTCGCAATCATCAGCGCTTACATGCCTGTCCCGCTCGCCGACGCCGAGCTCCATGCATTGATCCGTGCGGCCATCGCCGAGACCGGCGCCGCCACCATCAAGGATATGGGCAAGGTCATGGGCATCATCAAGAGCAAGGCCCAGGGCCGCGCCGACATGGCAGCGGTCGGCGCACGCATCAAGGCGATTCTGTCGCCGTCGTGACCGGGCCAGCGCCCGATGTCCGGCCGCATCCCCCAAAACTTCATCGATGAGCTGATCGCGCGCGCCGATATCGTCGAGATCATCGGCAGCCGCGTCCCGCTCAAAAAGGCGGGGCGCGAATACAAGGCCTGCTGTCCGTTCCATAACGAGAAGACCCCGTCGTTCTGGGTCAGCCCGGACAAGCAGTTCTATCACTGCTTCGGTTGCGGGGCGCACGGCACCGCACTCGGATTTCTGATGCAGTATGACCAGCTGCCGTTTCCGGAGGCGGTCGAGGATCTGGCCGGCCGTCTGGGATTGACGGTGCCGCACGAGGGCGGCGGGGCCTTGAGCGGCCCGGTGGATGACATGGCGCCGCTGTACGCGCTGCTGGGCCGCGTTGCCGAGTTCTATGCGGGGACCTTGCAGGCCAGCGCCCGAGCGCGCGCCTATGCCGAATCGCGCGGATTGCAGCCGGCCACCATCGAGCGCTTTCAGATCGGCTACGCGCCGGACGCCTGGGATGAGCTCCTCAAGCGCTTCGGCGGCAGCAGCGAGCAGCGGCGCGAACTGGCCGCCACGGGCCTGATCATCGAGCGCACCAGCGGCAGCGAGGGCTACTACGATCGCTTCCGCGATCGACTCATGTTTCCCATTCGCGATACGCGCGGGCGCGTGATCGCCTTTGGCGGCCGCATCCTGGATCAGGGCGAGCCGAAGTATCTCAACTCGCCCGAGACCGCGCTATTTCATAAGGGCAAGGAGCTCTACGGCCTATATGAATCGCGGCTCGCGCGTCAAAGCTTGAAGCGGCTGCTCGTGGTCGAGGGCTACATGGATACGGTGCGGCTGCATCAGGCTGGTTTGAGCTACGCGGTCGCCACGCTCGGCACCGCAACCACGCCGGAACACCTGCGCCGCGCCTTTCGCCTGGTCAGCGAGCTCGTGTTTTGCTTCGACGGCGATCGCGCCGGCCGGGCGGCGGCTTGGCGCGCCTTGCACAATGCGCTGCCGGAAGCTCGCGAAGGGCGGGAGATCCGCTTCCTGTTCCTGCCGGATGGCGAGGACCCTGATTCGCTGGTGGGCAGCGAAGGCGGCGAAGCCTTTGAGGCACGCTTGCGCGGCGCGCTACCCCTGTCCGAGTACCTGATCGCGCATCTGAGCACGGAAGCGGACGTCAGCCACGCCGACGGCAAGGCGCGCTTCGTCGCCCTCGCGCGCCCGCTGCTCGAGAAGATCACGCCAGGGGTGTACCGGGAACTGCTTCTCGAGCGCGTTGCGCAGGCCATCGGCTTTTCAGCCGCGCGGCTCGGGCAATGGCTCAGGCGACCGGAGGGCAGCGCGCCCGAGACCGCGACAGCGCGCGACACAGCGACAGCGCCTGCGCGCGCCCATGGCGCCTTGGGTGCCCGCGCCGGCCGCGGCAGCCTGATTACCCAGGCCATTGCGCTGCTACTGCACTGTCCGGCGGCGGCGGCGGCGGTGAGTCCCGAGCAGCGCCAGGCGCTCGCCCAACTGCCGCACCCGGGCGTCACGGTCTTGAGCGAACTGCTCGAAGAGCAGCTCGCACGGCCGGCCCTGAGCATGGCGCAGACGCTCGAGCGCTGGCGCGAACGGCCGGAATATCGGCGGCTGTGCGAGCTGGCGGCGAGCGAGCCACTCGTGGCCGGTGGCACGGCTGCGGGCCGGGAACTCATGCAGGCAATTGAGCGTCTGCTTGATGCGCAGCTGCGCGGCGGTCGGCTGGAGGCTCTGATCGAGAAGGCTCGTGACCAGCGCCTAAATGAGGCTGAAAAACAGGAACTTCAAACACTTACAACAGGCCATAATAAGACGGGACCGGCCTGAGGATCGCTCAAGTCGGCCGTGTCGGCGCCGTTACGCTGCGGTAGGACTTGAAAATTGGCAGTCGCGCAACAAAATTTAGGTACAATTGTTAACTTTTCCATGAGCGAGCATCCCACCCCAGCCTTTCGTTACCACGCGACGGGACGGGCGGTTTTGTCGTCTTAAGTTGGCCCTGGAACACCTCCGAAGACACCATGACACGAAAGCACAAACCAGCCCCCCTTGCCCACAAACCGGTCGTGCGCGCCGCCACGGCGCCGCATCGCAAGAGCGTTGCTGCCCCGGTGACCCGCGCCGCCCCGGCCGCACCGAAGTCGGCTGAGCCGCATAAGGCCGAGTCGCATAAGAAAGCGGCGGTCGCCTCCAAGGTTGCGTCGGCACCGAAGGTGCTCGCGCCGCCCGAGAAGGCGCACGTTGCGACGCATAAGAGCACGGCGCCGTTTACCACATCCAGCATCAGCACCGATCTTCGGCGCGGCCACGGTCTTCCCGAGGACCGGCAATCGCAGCTCAAACTGCTGATTGCGCGCGGCAAGGAACAGGGCTACCTGACCTACGCCCAGGTCAATGACCACCTGCCGGCCGAGATCGTCGATCCGGAACAGATCGAAGGCATCGTCAACACGATCAACGACATGGGTATTCCGGTGTACGAGAAGGCACCGGATACGGAAGCGCTGCTCGCGAGCGAGCCGCCCTCGCCGGCCGACGACGAGGCCATCGAGGAAGCCGCGGCAGCGCTGGCCGCGCTCGATGCCGAGTTAGGCCGCACTACCGACCCGGTGCGCATGTACATGCGCGAGATGGGCACGGTCGAGCTGCTCACGCGCGAGGGCGAGATTCGTATTGCCAAGCGCATCGAAGAGGGCCTGGATGCCGTGCGCACTGCGCTCGGTAAATACCCGGCGACCTTCGAGCATCTGCTGCGTACCTACGAACTCATTAAGGTCGGCCAGGCGCGGCTCATCGACCTCGTGGTTGGCTTCATCGATCCAAACGCGCCCGATGTGATCGCGCAGCCGCAGAATCCGACCAAGATCGATCTCGTCGCCGACTCCGAGGACAAGGAAGACGACGCCGAAGATGATGAGGCGGAGGAAGAGGCGGTCGATACCGGTCCGGACCCGGAGGAAGTCGCGCGGCGCATGGCCTCGATCGGCAAGCTACTGCAACACTCGCTCGCCTCGATCGCCAAGCAGGGTGCCGACGATCCCAAGACGCAGAAGCTGCGCAAGAAACTCGCCAGCGAGTTCATGGAACTCAAGCTCTCGCCGCGTATGTTCGACGCGCTGACCGATCAGCTGCGTTCGCACATCAGCGAGATCCGGCAGATCGAAAAGGAAATCATGATCATTGCCGTGCGCGACGCCGGCATGCCGCGCAAGGACTTCATCGCGACCTTTCCGAAGAACGAGACCAGCGCGCGCTGGATCGCCAAGCACGTCAAGGCCGGCAAGAAGTATTCGGCGCCGCTGGCACGACTCAAGGACGAAGTCGAGCGGCGGCAGAAGAAGTTGATGCTGCTCGAGGAGCAGTATCACCTGTCGATCAACGACATCAAGGAAATCAATCGCGAGGTCTCGATCGGCGAGGCCAAGGCGCGCCGCGCCAAGAAAGAAATGGTCGAAGCCAACCTGCGATTGGTCATTTCGATTGCCAAGAAATACACCAACCGCGGCTTGCAGTTTCTGGACCTGATCCAGGAAGGCAACATCGGCCTCATGAAGGCGGTCGATAAGTTCGAATATCGCCGCGGCTACAAATTCTCGACCTATGCGACCTGGTGGATACGCCAGGCCATCACGCGTTCGATCGCCGACCAGGCTCGCACCATCCGCATCCCGGTCCACATGATCGAGACGATCAATAAGCTCAACCGGATCTCGCGGCAGATGCTGCAGGAAATGGGACGCGAGCCGACGCCGGAAGAGCTGGCCGTGCGCATGGAGATGCCGGAAGACAAAGTGCGCAAGGTGCTCAAGATCGCCAAAGAGCCGATCTCGATGGAGACGCCGATCGGTGATGACGAGGATTCACACCTCGGGGATTTCATCGAGGATCAATCGGTGGCCTCACCGATCGATCAGGCCACCATGGAGTCGCTGCGCGAAACGACCCACTCGGTGCTCGCACAGCTCACGCCGCGTGAAGCCAAAGTGCTGCGCATGCGCTTCGGCATCGACATGAACACCGACCACACGCTCGAGGAAGTCGGCAAGCAATTCGACGTCACGCGCGAACGCATCCGTCAGATCGAAGCCAAGGCGCTGCGCAAGCTGCGCCATCCGAGCCGCAGCGAGCAGCTACGCAGCTTTCTGATGGATGATTGACGGCGCTTGAGTCGCGGCGCGGCGGCGCTCTCAAATGGCGCCCTCGCCTTCGACTCGGCCCAGCCGCGCACGCGCAGCCGTGAGCGCGGCCAGCAGCCTCGCCTCGCCACCAGCCAGAGCCGGCGGATTGTATGCAGCGAGCGCGTTCACCGGCGCCGGGGCAGGCGCAGTTGGCGTAGGCACGCTGGGCGCGGGAGTGCGTCCCTGCGCCTCGAGCAGCTGCTGACTTTCGAATCGCAGCAGATCGAGTTGCTCGAACACGCGCGTCAGATGGCCATCCACGGCACGCCTAAGTCGCGAAATCGAACGCAACTCCAGCAATATCACGAGGCCCAGCGTCGCCACCGCCGCGGCCAGCGCCGATTGTGAAATCTCATGTATCCAGATCATGCAACACCTCCAGTGAACAGCAGCACAGATCATGCCAGCTACAGGCGCCCTTCCGGTACGCTTTCGCCGCCCTCGCCGCCCAGGATGACGACTGCGACCCGGCGATTGGCATTGCGTCCCGTGACATTGACGTTGGACGTCGCCGGGCGGTACTGACCGAAGCCCATCACTGCCAGCCGTTGGGCTGCAATGCCCCGATCCATGAACAGGTGCACGACGCTCGCCGCGCGCGCGGCCGACAGCTCCCAGTTCGACGGGAAGGCTGAAGTCTGGATCGGCCGATCGTCGGTATGCCCCTCGACGCGGATCGCGCTCGGGAACGGCTTGAGTGCATCGGCCAGGCGCTGCAGCACCGGTATGGCGGGCCCTGAGAGCCGCGCCACGCCGCTGCCAAAGAGAATATCAGTGCTGATGTCGACCGCGACCCAGTTCTGATAGCGGCGTACGTGCACTTCTCCGGCCGCTACCAATGCGCCCATGGCGCTGGTGACCTGTTCGGCGACCTCGCCGAGTTCGGCACTGCCGGCCGCTTCCGCGCTGGGCGCGCTGGGTCCGTGCCGCTGCGCAGCGTGCGTTGCGGGTAATGGCATGGGCGCATTGGCCGGCAGTGCGGCCATGATCAGGCGATGCACTTGATTGAGCGGCAGCTCGATCTTGCGCGGCGGATCCTCAACGACTGATGCCGCTGCCGCCGACCGCGGTGTGCCGTTGAACGCCTCGTTCAGCGAGTCCGACAGCACACGGTATTTGCCCTCGTTGACCGATGACATCGCGTACATGACGACGAAGAAAGCCAGCAGCAGCGTCACGAGATCGCCGTAGGGAATGGCCCAGGCCTCGTGATTCTCGTGCTCTTCGTGGCGTTTGCGTCGGGCCATGGGACTATTGCAGGAAGCCGTGCAGGCGCCCTTCGATGATGCGTGGATTCTCGCCTTCGGCAATGGCAATCAGACCTTCGATCTGCATCTCGTTCAGATGCGCGCGCGCCTGCACCGCAACCTTGAGCTTGTTGGCAACCGGAAGAAAAAACAGGTTGGCGAGCCCGATGCCGTACACGGTCGCGGTAAAGGCCGCGGCGATACCGTGCCCGAGCTTTGAGGGATCGTTGAGGTGCTGCATCACGGCCATCAAGCCGAGCACGGCGCCGATGATGCCGAGGGTCGGGGAGTACACGCCCATGCCCTCAAATACCTTCGCGGCGCGCGTGTCCGCGGCTTCGCGGGCGTACATGTCGACTTCAAGCGTGCTGCGAATCGTGTCGGGCTCGCTGCCGTCGACCACCAGCTGCAGGCCCTTGCGCAGAAAGGCATCCGGTTCTGCTTCAATCAGATGCTCCAGGCCCAACAGGCCCTGGCGACGCGAGATGTTGCTCCAATCGACTATTTTCCTCGCGATCAGCACGGGCTGATGCACCGGCGGCCGAAACACCCACGGCAGCAGGTTCAAGGCCCGCTTCATGACGTCCATCGGCGTTTGTATGCAGATTGCGGCCACGGTGCCGACCACGACGATCATGAAGGCCGCGGCCGAAACCAGCGCGTGTACGCCGGCGCCTTTGAGTACCGCACCGAGCACGATCGCGACGCAGGCCAGCGCCAAGCCTAGTATGCTGAGCACGTCCACGCCTGCGCCCTTACGTCTGCCACTCGCCGAGCCGCGACTTCAGCCGCAGCAGCGCCTGCCCATGCAGCTGACACACCCGCGATTCCGTGACTTTAAGGACCGCACCGATCTCCTTGAGATTGAGTTCCTGCTCATAGTACAAAGACAGCACCAGCCGCTCGCGTTCGGGAAGCTCCTGCAACGCATCGATGATGGCCTGGCGCAGTGAATCGACCAGCGCCGACGCCGCTGACGGCGTTGGCGCTGCTGCTGGTGCCGGTCCCGCTCGCCAGCGGGTTGGTCGAGGTCGGGGAACCGATTGCGCTGGTGGTCATGGGTTGTACCTATCTAATAAGAGTGTTGCGGAGCTACTGTCCCAGCTTCAGCGTCGCGAGCAACATGTCGCGCGAGGTGTTCAACACCTCGACGTTGTTCTGGTAGGAGCGCGAGGCCGAGATCATGTCCGCCATTTCCTCGACCACGTTGACGTTCGGTGCATAGACATTCCCCTGCGCATCCGCCAGCGGATTGCCGGGGTCATACCGGGTCTCGGGCGCGGCCTGGCTCTGCGCAATGCCCGTGACGTTCACTTTGGCGGTGCTGAGGTCGCCGGGACTGCCCATGACGGCCTGGAACACCGGATGCTTGGCGCGATAGACGTTGTTCGGGTCGCCACTGACACTGTCGGCGTTGGCGAGATTGCTCGCGACCGTATTGAGCCGCACCGACTGCGCGCTCATGCCTGAGCCGGCGATATCGAAAATCTTGAAGCTGGACATATGCAATCACTCCCAGTGCGTTGCTCACGAACCTGTGATCGCAGTCATCAGGTTGCGCAATGCGGAATTCAGCAAGGTCAGCGTCGCCTGGTAGCGCACGCTGTTTTCAGCGAACGCGGACTGCTCGAGCTGCTCATCGACGGTATTGCCGTCGAGCGACGGCGCCATCGGCACGCGATACTTCAGCGACGCGGCATCGATTGCGCTGCCATTGCCGCTGCCGCCCGTCGCCGCGGCGGCACTCGTGCCGGATTGCGCTGCGCTATTGCTCGGGCTGAGCGGCAGGGCCGATGAGGGCGCAGCAGCGGAGTTACCGCTCGCTGTGGCCAAGGCCGATTGGAAATCGATATCGCGGGCCTTATAGTTGGGCGTATCGACGTTGGCGAGATTCGCGGCCAGCAGCTCGTTACGCTGCGCCTCGAGCGAGAGCGCCTGCGGGTGTATGCCGAGATAACTGTCCAATGAAGTTCGCATGCCGGCGGATGGAGCAAGGCCTATGCCACAGGGTTCGCGAGCCATGCTGGATGCGAAATTGTGTGACGCAGTTCGAAGCGCGGCCCGAAGCCTCTGACAGGGCAGCGCGAAAAGCGGCAACGGCTTGCCGCGCGCTGGCAAGCTGAAGACCACGCGCGCGGATCGCAGCTGGTCGGCACGCTTATCTTGCGCGGCGTGAGAACCTGAAGCGTCATGAAATCGACAGTGCGGTGCTGGCATGCAGATTGCTCCAGTCCCGGCGATGCATACCAAGCCACTAGTCTTTTGTGCCGTCGCGCTCGCAACGCTGACGCGTGCCATGGGCGCGACGGGAATGGTCGATCCGACATTGATCAGTGCCGCCGCAGAGAATGCCGTGCGCACACAGGCCGGCGCGGCCGCGAACCTGTTGACGCTTCAGGCCGCCCCGCTCGATCCGCGGCTTCGCGTTGCCAGCTGCGATCGAGCATTGACCGGCTTCCTGACCGACTCAAGTCCGCTGCGCTACCAGACCACGGTCGGCGTGCGTTGCGAGGGTTCGGTGCGCTGGACAATCTATACCAGCGTGCGCGTGGAATCGCAGGCCCCGGTACTGGTGGCGCGCAGATCTCTGGCGCGCAATGCGGATATCACGGCGGGCGATTTCAAGCTCGAGACTCGCCGTGTGCCGGGCATCCTGAGCGCCTATGTCACGGATCTGGCGGCGCTCGCCGGGCAACGCTTGAGCCGCCCGATGGCGGCCGACGAGCCGCTGAGCTTCGAGGCGCTCGCGCCCGCCAATCTGATCCACCGCGGCCAAGCGGTGGTGCTACTGGCCCACTCCGGAACTCTCGAGGTGCGCATGAATGGCATCGCCCTGGCCGACGGCCGGGCCTCGGAACATATCCGGGTGCAGAACGTGTCATCGCAGCGGGTGGTCGAGGGGATCGTGCGCTCCGAGAGCGTAGTCGAGGCCCCGTTATGACAATGTCGAAACGCCTAAAGTTTGACGCCGCTGCGCCGATACAGCTGTCAAGGAGCGCAAGGAGAGCGTAGTGGCAAACCGTATCAAGGGGCTGGATGGCGGGTCGATCGGATCCGGCAGCAGCAACCCCATTGAAAAGATACGCCTCAGCACCGCCGTCAATTCGGCGAGCAGCGAGTCTTCGCCTGCCGCTCAGACCGACAGCGTGCATATCACGCAATCGGCCCGATCCCTCGCAGCGCTGTCGCAGATCGTGAACGACACGCCCGACATCGACGCGGGCCGGGTCGCGGCAGTGCAACAAGCGATTGATTCCGGACAATATACCGTCAGTCCCGAGCGCATAGCCGCTCGTCTGCTCCAACTCGAGCAGGATCTGGCTAGCGCCACATCGCAATGACCGTTCAACGCAGCGACGTTCATGAGCACCTGACCCGAATTCTTTCCGAGGAAGCTCGGTTGCTCGGCGAATTCGAGGCGGTGTTGCGGCAGGAAACGCAAGTTCTGCGCGGCGAGGACACGGAAGCCATCCAACGCATCGGCGGCAACCGCCACCGCTACGTCGACGCGCTGACTCGGCTCGATGCCGAACGCGCCGATACCTGCCGCATGTTCTCCTTTGGCAGCGGCCGAGGCGCGCTGGATCGATTATTCGAATGGGCGGACCCGAGTGCGGCCCTGCGACTGAAATGGTCGTCCAATCTCGACCTCGCGCGTCGCTGCAAGGCGCTCAACGATCAGAATGGCGCGATCGTTGCCGCCAAGCTCGGACGCGTACAGCAACTGCTCGGAAAGCTTCGCGGCGCGAGTCCGCCGCCGGTCTATAACGCCAAAGGCGCGCGTTACGGAAATCTGGGACTGCGCGATCTCGGTCGAGCCTAGGAAACCCTTTCAGGGCGACCAATACACCGACACCGGCACGTTCTGCTGCTGCAGCAGAGCGCGCACCGGCATATCCACTGCCGGTCCGCGCACGCGTGCACGCTCGTAGGTCGCCCACTTGGCGTTGCCGACGATCAGCACCGCAATGCGACGCGAGTCGAGCAATGCGCGCATATTGAGGCTCATTCGCGCGCGCGGCGGCTCGGGCGCAGTCATGGCCACGCAGCCCGGCGGCTGCGATAGATCGAGCGCCACGGCAAGCCCCGGCGAGTCGGGAAACAGCGAAGCGACGTGTCCATCCTCGCCCATGCCGAGCAGCATGAAATCGAACGGTCGGGGTAGTTCAGCGACCGTGGACCAGCTCAAATGGGCGCCGCTGTGCGCCTCGGCCGCCGCATTCTTGAGACCCACAAAGTGCGCCTCGGCCGCAGCCTCGCGCAGCAGATGATCACGTACCAGCTTCTCGTTGCTCGATGGGCTCGTGGCATCGACCCAGCGCTCGTCGGTCAAGGTGACCCAGACATCGTCCCAATCGAGCTCGGCGCGCGCGAGCTTTTCGAACAGCGCAATCGGCGTGCGCCCGCCCGGCACAGCGAGGCTCGCGCCGCGGCCGGCAGCCAGACCGTCCTGCAGCGTGCCGGTGATCTCGAGGGCCAGTGCTTCGGTCAGCGCCGCGACATTCGCGAAACGATGTTCCCGGGTATCAAAGTTCGCCGTGCCAGGCATATCCGTCTCTACCAATTAATGCGCTTGCGGCCGCGGGCCCCCAGCTGCCCGCGGTGTCGTCAGATTGCCCTTGATGACGTCGGTAAGCAATCGCTCATAGGCATCGAGTTACGCATCACGATGTCGCCGGGTTGCACCGCGGGACATAACCACCACAGGGCTTGCCTTGCGCCATCGCTACGGCGACACTAGTGATGCGTCACCTTCAGGTGTCCACCCCCTTTACATGAGTCCAGCTGCCTTCCCGTTCTCGTCCACACGCCTGCGTCGGCGCATCGCGCTGGTCATGGCTGTAGCGGTGCTGTTCGCCGGCATCGCACAAGCGGGACACTTTCACAAGCTCGAGGTCGGAACGCACAACGATGTGCATCTGCAGTGCCTGCTGTGCATGTACTCGGCCGGCAGCGCCGGGCCGCCCGATGTGGTGCGGCTGGTGCAAGGCGTCATCGCCATGCGTTCCTATGGCCTGCCCGCCATAGCGTCGATTGCCCAAGACGCTGCCGTGGCGGCGTATGACGCGCGCGGTCCGCCGCTAGCCTGATCCTGTCTGCTCACCCGCCGCGGTGAGCTCAAACCCTTGTCGGCTCACTACGGCTCATGTCCGTACGCGAGCCTGTCCCTATACAGGATTCCGACCTATGCGCTGTGCCAATGCCCGTTTCATACTCGTCGGCGCCGTGACCTCATTGCTGGGCACCGCGGCTGTGCAAGCTGCGCAGAGTAATGCTGATGCCGCGCCCGCAACCGATTCAACCGCCGATGCCAGTGGCGGCGTGCTCGATACCGTCGTGGTCACGGCCCAGCGGCTCAATGAGAAGCGCGCCGGTATCGAGACCCAGACCGGCGCCTCGACCTACACCATCGACGATGCGGCGATCGCGGCCACCCCCGGCGGCGACAACGTGCAGTTCAATCAGGTGATTCTGCAGGCACCCAACGTAGTGCAGGATTCATTTGGACAGTTCCACGTGCGCGGTGATCACAACGACGTGCAATATCGTCTCGACGGCATCATTCTGCCCGAAGGCATCAGCGTCTTCGGACAATCGTTGAGCCCGCGCCTGATCTCATCCATGAGCCTCGTCACGGGCGCACTGCCCGCGGAATATGGTCTGCGCACCGCCGGTATCATCGACATGACCACCAAGAGCGGCCTGCTCGAGCCCGGTGGATCGGTCTCGCTGTATGGCGGCAGCCACGGCACTTTCCAGCCCTCGATCGAGTACGGGGGTAACTCGGGAAATTTCAATTACTTCGTTTCCGCCGATATGCTGCGCAATGATCTGGGAATCGAATCGCCCGACGGTAGCTCCAATCCCCTGCACGATCACTCGACCCAGATTCATGGCTTCGGGTATTTTGAAGACATTCTCGATGCCGATGACCGCTTGACGCTGATCCTCGGCAGCTCCAACGGCAAGTTCCAGATCCCGAACCAGCACGGCCTGGAACCGGCGCTGGGGCTCACCGTCGACGCTCAGAGCGCATTCCCGAGCGCCGATCTCAATGAGAACCAGCGCGAACTCACGCAGTACGCGGTGTTAAGCTGGCAGCACTCCCAGGGCGCGCTCGACTGGCAGAGTTCCTTGACCACCCGCTATTCGAGCCTGACCTTCGAGCCCGACTTGGTTGGTGATCTGCTCTACAACGGCATTGCGCAAAATGCCTTCAAGGACGACGTCGCCGTGGGCTGGCAGACCGACGCGGCCTACAAGCTCAACGACGCGCACACGCTGCGCGCGGGGCTTTATCTGCAACACGACAGCTCCAGCAGCCAGACCGCCTCCCAAGTGCTGCCCATCGATGCCACCGGCGTTCCAACCAGCGACATCCCGTACGCCGTCATCGACAACGGCTCACAGACCCAATGGCTCGAGAGTCTGTATCTGCAGGATGAGTGGCAGGCGTTTTCGAACCTCACGATCAATTACGGGCTGCGGCTGGATCATTACAACGCCTTTTCAAATGGGGGCCAACTCAGCCCACGGGTCAACCTGGTCTGGCAAGCCCTTCAGGACACGACGCTGCACGCCGGCTATTCGCGCTATTTCACCCCGCCGCCGTTCGAGCTGGTCGGCAGCGAAACCTTCGCGAAATTCCTCAACAGCACCGCCCTGCCCCCCGGCTCGGTCACTGCCGATACCGCGCCCTCGGCCGAGCGCGCCGACTACTACGACGTCGGCGTGCAGCAAAAGCTGCTCGGGCGCCTGACGCTCGGAGTCGACAGCTACTACGAGCCATCGAAGAATCTGATCGATGAAGGCCAATTCGGGGCGCCGATCATTCTCACTCCGTTCAACTATCGCGACGGCCGCATTGCGGGTATCGAGTTCACCGCCAACTACACCAGCAATGGCTTTTCCAGCTACGGCAACCTCGCCTTTCAGAGTGCCAGGGGGCGCGACATCGTGTCCTCGCAGTTCAACTTCTCGACCCAGGAGCTCGCCTACATCGCCGGCAACTACATTCATCTCGATCATGAGCAGCGGGTCACGGCTTCGGCCGGAGGGTCCTATCTTTGGCAGGACACGCGCTTCAGCGCCGACATGCTCTTTGGGACCGGCCTGCGTTCCGACCTCGAGTTCGCCGACGGCTCTGATATTCCCAATGGCGATCACCTGCCGAGCTACACCCAATTCAATCTGGGTGCCAGTCACGCCTTCCATTTCGAGGGCAGCGGCGCACTGAGCGCGCGCGTCGATGTCGTCAATCTATTGGATAAGGACTACGAGATCCGCAACGGCACCGGAGTGGGTGTGGGCGCGCCGCAATTCGGGGCGCGCCGCGGCGTGTTCTTTGGTCTGTCAAGGGACTTTTGAGGTGTCTGCGCGCCCGATCGCGCAATGCGGCGGTGCCGCGCTAACATAGCGCGACACAGGATAGACAGGAACCCTTTACATGTCGGACCTCTGGCAGACGATAACCCTCGGCGTCATTGAGGGCATCACCGAGTTTTTGCCGGTATCGAGCACCGGACATCTGTTGATTGCCGAGCATTGGCTCGGCGAGCGCTCGGAATTGTTCAACGTGGCGATCCAGGCGGGCGCCATTCTGGCCGTGGTTTTCATCTATTGGCGGCGCCTGCTGACGCTGTTCACAGGCTTCGACAAGGCCGAGAATCGCGACTACCTCGCCAAGCTGACCGTCGCCTTCCTGATCACCGCAATCGTCGGTTTCATCGCCACCAAACTCGGCTTCAAGCTGCCCGAGGCCGTAAAGCCCATTGCGCTGGCGCTGATCATCGGCGGCATCGCGATCCTCGCGATCGAACGAGTGATCGCCAACCGCCCGCTGGCCACGACCGTGACGTGGAACGTGGCGTTCTGGGTCGGCGCCTGCCAGATCCTCGCGGCGGTTTTCCCCGGTACCTCGCGCTCCGCGGCCACGATCTTCGCGGCCATGCTCGCGGGCCTGACCGCGCGTCCCGCGGCCACTGAATTCGCGTTCCTGGTCGGCATTCCGACGATGTTCGCCGCCACCGGCTATGAGTTGCTCAAGACGCGCGGCCAAGCCGGCGATGAGGATTGGACGGCACTCGCGATCGGCTTCGTCGTCTCAGGAGTGGTGGCCTTCGTCGCGGTGAAGTGGCTGCTGCGTTACATCCAGACGCATCGCTTTACGGTGTTCGCGTGGTACCGCATCGCTCTTGGCCTCGCGCTACTGCTGGTGAACCTGGGCTGAAGTGCACCCCAGGTCGAGACCGCGACATTAAATGTTGTTAACTAATCACTGGTTAACGATTGAGACACTTAACTATCGCGCGCGGCGATCGTTAGGGTAATCGCTCTCGCATGATTGCACTCGACAGGTGCGCGCCGCATCGTTGGTTTGTGAATGGATAAAGCATGAACGCCCCAACTCTTGACGACGAGGTAGCGGCTGGTGGTCCTGGCGAACGCAGGCGCCGGAAGAAACTCTGGTGGATCGTCGGCGTTGTGGCGCTCGTGGTGCTGCTCGTGATTGGGTTGCGCTACCGCGCCGGGCATTCCGTAACCGCGACCGGCCCCTTCGGGACCGGCGGACCGCTCGCGGTCGGCGTCGCCAAGGTCAGCACCGGCGATGTACCCATTACGGTCAATGCGCTGGGTACCGTGACGCCGCTCGCCACCGTAACGGTGCATCCGCAGATCAACGGCCCGCTGATCAAGATCGCCTTCACTGAAGGGCAGATCGTCAAGGCCGGCGAATTGCTCGCCCTCATCGATCCGCGTCCGTTCCAGGCCGCGCTCGACCAGGCGCAGGGTCAGCTCAAGCGTGATCAGGCGCTGTTGGCGAACGCGAAGATCGATCTGGCGCGCTACAAGACGCTGCTGGCGCAGGAATCAGTCTCCGATCAGACCTACGCGACGCAGGTCTCGACCGTCGCGCAGGATGAAGCCACCGTCGCCTTCGATCAAGCCGCGGTCGAGTCAGCGCAGCTCAATTTGGGCTATTGCCGCATCACTTCACCGGTGGCCGGCCGAGTGGGTCTGCGCCAGGTGGATATCGGTAATCTGCTTCAGGCCAATACCAGCACGATCGCCATCGTGACACAGATGCAGCCCATGTCGGTGCTGTTCACGGTGCCGGAAGACAGCGTCAGCACGATCCTGGACCATTTGCACCGCGGCGAGAAGCTCACGGTGGACGCGTTTGATCGCAGCCTCACCAACCAGATCGCGAGCGGCACGCTCAGCAACTCGGACAATCAGATCGACACCACCACCGGCACGCTGAAGCTGCGCGCGATGTTCGACAACTCCAAGCTCGAGTTGTTTCCGAATCAATTCGTCAATGCCCATTTGATTCTCGAAACCCTGCACCATCAGATTGTCGTGCCCGGTGCCGCTCTGCAAAATGGCTCCCAGGGCAGCTACGTCTATCTGGTCAATGCGGACAATACCGTGAGCATGCACCCGGTGGTCGCCGGCCCTTCCGCGGGCGATCTGGTCGCGATCACCAAGGGCCTCACGAGCGGGCAAACCGTGGTCGTCGACGGCGCCGATCAGCTGCGCGATGGCGCCAAGATCATGCTGCCGCAGGCGCCGGGCACCGGCTCGAGCGGTAGTAGCGGTAGTAACGGTAGTGGCGGCAATGGCGGCCAACACCACCGCCAGCGGCAGAACGGCGGCGACGGTGGCGCCAGGCCGCCACCGGGCGGTGGGTCGCCGCCTTCCTAGAAGACCGGCAGCGCTGAGCCATGAATCCGTCACGACCGTACATTCTGCGACCGGTTGCCACCTCACTACTGATGGCGGCGATTCTGATCGTGGGTGCGATCGGCTACTTTTTTCTGCCGCTATCGGCGCTGCCCGAAGTGGATTATCCGACGATCCAGGTGCAGACCTTCCTGCCGGGGGCGAGCCCCGAGGTCATGACCTCGACCGTGACTGCACCACTCGAGCGTCAGTTCGGCCAGATGCCGGGCCTCAAGGAGATGTCCTCGCGCAGCTCCGCTGGAGCCTCGGTCCTGACGCTGCAATTTGACCTGAGCCTGAATATCGATATCGCCGAGCAGGAGGTACAGGCCGCCATCAACGCTGCCGGCAACCTGCTGCCCAGTACTCTGCCGGCGCCGCCGATCTATGCCAAGGTCAATCCGGCTGATGCGCCGATCCTGACCTTGGCTGTGTCCTCGACCTCGATGCCGATCACCCAGGTCGAAGATCTGGCCGATACGCGCATTGCGCAGAAGATCTCGCAGCTCGCCGGCGTCGGCCTGGTCAGCATCAACGGCGCCCAGCGACCGGCCGTGCGCATCCAGGTCAATCTGCAGGCGCTGGCCGCCTATGGACTGAATGTCGACGATGTGCGCACGACCATCAGCAACGCCAACTCGGATGCGCCCAAGGGCAGCTTCGATGGCACCGCACGCGCCTACTCGATCGATGCCAACGATCAGATCGCGAACGCGCAGCAGTACCGCGACATCATCGTCGGCTACAACGCCGCGATCGGCGCGCCGGTGCGTTTGTCGGATATCGCGAACGTCACGCAAAGCGCCGAGAACAACAAGCTCGCGAGCTGGATGAACGCGACTCCGGCGATCCTGCTCAACGTCCAGCGACAGCCCGGCGCCAACGTGATCGCGGTGGTCGATCAGATCCGCAAGCTCTTGCCGAGCATCCGCAGTTCGCTGCCGGCGAACGTCGATATCACGGTGCTGACCGACCGGACCAACACGATCCGCGCCTCGGTCAACGATGTGCAGTTCGAACTCTCGCTCGCAGTGGCGCTAGTGGTGCTGGTGATCTTTCTGTTCCTGCGCAGCATCCCGGCGACCATCATCCCAAGCCTGTCGGTGCCCTTGTCGCTGATCGGTACCTTTGCTGTGATGTATCTGTGCGGCTTCAGCCTCAACAATCTATCGTTGATGGCGCTCACGATCGCCTCGGGCTTCGTGGTCGACGACGCGATCGTGATGATCGAGAACATCTCGCGCTATATCGAGCAGGGCGAGAAGCCCCTGGCCGCAGCGCTCAAGGGATCCGAGGAAATCGGCTTCACGATCGTGTCATTGACCGTATCGCTGATCGCGGTGCTGATCCCGTTGCTGTTCATGCGCGAGGTGGTTGGACGTCTGTTCCGCGAATTTGCCATCACGCTCGCCATCTCGATTCTGATATCGGCCGTGGTGTCCTTGACGCTGGTGCCGATGCTGTGCGCGAAGATGCTGCGCCCGCGCGAGCAGACCCGGGCCCGCCGCCAAAGCGCGATCGCCATCAAGGCCGAGCGCGCTTTCAACGAACTCGTCGCCCGCTACGATCGGCTGCTGACTCGCGTCCTTGACCATCAGACCCTGGTGCTGTGGCTGGCGGCCGGCACGGTAGTGCTGACCGTGGCGCTGTATATGCTGATTCCGAAGGGATTCTTTCCGCTGCAGGATACCGGCATCCTGCAAGGCATGACCGAGGCGGATCCCAAGATATCGTTCAATGCCATGGTACAGCGGCAGCAGGAGCTGGCCGATGCGATCCGCCACGATCGCGATGTCGCAAGCCTGTCGTCGTTCGTCGGCGTCGATGGCACCAACACCACGCTCAACACCGGCCGCTTCCTGATCAACCTGAAGCCTAAGGATGAGCGCAGCGGCAACATCACGCAGACCATGGCTCGCCTGCGACAGGCGGCGCGAGATGTGAGCGGCATCGCGCTGTCGCTGCAGCCGGTGCAGGATCTGACGACCGATTCCACGGTCGGTCGCGCGCAGTACCAGTTCATACTCGAGGCCGCCAGCAGCTCGAGCCTCAAACCCTGGGTCCCCAACCTACTCAACCGCCTCGCCCGCGCCCCCGAGCTCAGCAACGTCTCGACCAATTTCACCGACAACGGGCTGACGGTGCAGATTGATATCGATCGCGACACCGCCGCGCGATTCGGCGTGACCGCGGCCACGATCGACAACGCGCTCTACGACGCCTTTGGCCAGCGCATCATCTCGACCATCTACGCCGAGTCGAATGAATACCGCGTGATCATGGAGGCCGACCCAAAACTGCAGAGCACGGTCTCCTCGCTCAACGACATCTACGTACCCTCAGCCGGCGGCGGTCAGGTTCCGCTCGGATCGATCTCGCACGTCAGCGTGCAATCCGCGCCGCTCGAGATCGATCATCTCGGGCAGTTCCCGGCGGCGCTGTTTTCATTCGACGTCGCTTCAACGGCCTCGCTCGAGAACGCGGTCGATGCCATACGAGCCGCCGAGCGTGAGATCAATCTACCGATCAGCATCTCGACCACCTTCGAGGGCGCGGCGCTCGCCTTCCAGTCATCGTTGCGCAACGAAGTGTTGCTGATCCTCGCCGCGATCGTCACGGTCTACATCGTGCTGGGCGTGCTGTACGAGAGCTACATTCATCCGTTGACGATTCTCTCGACGCTGCCCTCGGCCGGCATCGGTGCGCTGCTGGCACTGATGATCGCCGGCCTCGAGCTGAACATCATCTCGATAATCGGCATCATCCTGCTGATCGGCATCGTCAAGAAGAACGCGATCATGATGATCGACTTCGCGCTCAACGCGGAGCGTGAAGAAGGCAAGCCGCCGCGCGAGGCGATACACGAAGCGGCGCTGCTGCGCTTCCGTCCGATCCTGATGACAACCGTGGCGGCGCTGTTTGCCGCCCTGCCGTTGATGCTCGGCACCGGGACGGGATCCGAGCTGCGCGCGCCATTGGGCATCTCGATCGTCGGTGGGCTACTGCTCAGCCAGCTGCTGACGCTGTTCACCACACCGGTCATCTACCTGTTCTTTGATCGACTCGCCGCTCGAGCGCGGCGACGCTTCCCGCGTCGCCACGAGGGCGGCGTCGAAGGCGGACGGCCGGGCGAGATAGGCGCATGAGCATCTCCGCACCGTTCATCCGCCGCCCGGTCGCGACCACACTGCTGACCATCGGTCTGGCCCTGGCCGGCGGTCTGGCGTTTTTCCTGCTGCCGGTCTCACCGATGCCCAATGTCGACTTCCCCGTCATCGTGGTGTCGGCGTCGCTGCCCGGTGCCAGCCCGGAGACGGTAGCGACCAGCGTCACGACCCCGCTCGAGCGTCATCTGGGCACCATAGCCGGCGTGACGGAGATGACTTCGCAGAGCGCGGTGGGCAGCTCGCGCGTGGTGCTGCAATTCGAACTCAGCCGCGACATCGATGGCGCCGCGCGCGACGTCGAAGCCGCGATCCAGGGGGCGCGCGTCGACCTGCCGACCTCGCTGCGCAGCAACCCCACATATCGCAAGATCAATCCGGCCGATGCCCCGGTGCTGATCCTGGCGCTCACGTCGGACACCTTGACCGGCGGTCAGATCTACGACTCCGCCTCGACCATCATGCAGCAGAAGCTGCTGCAAGTGCAGGGCGTCGGCGATGTCACGATCGGTGGCGGTTCGCTACCGGCGGTGCGCGTTGAGCTCAATCCGCGCGCGCTATTCCAGTACGGCATCGGCCTCGAGGATGTACGTGCCGCGCTGTCGGCCGCCAACGCCAACAGCCCCAAGGGCGCATTGCAACAGGGGGATCAGCGCTATCAGATCTATGTGAACGACACCGCCACGCACGCTGCCGACTATCAGTCACTCATCGTTGCCTACCGCAACAATGCCGCAGTTCGATTGCAAGATGTGGCCACCGTCTCCACCGGTGTCGAGGACGTGCGCAATCTTGGGTTAGCCGACGGCACGACGGCCATCCTCGTGGTGCTGCACCGGCAACCCGGGGCCAACGTGATCGACGTCGTCGATCGCGTGCGCGCGCTGATCCCCGAACTGCAGGCCTCGATTCCGGCCAGCATCCGCATCATCCAGACCAATGACCGTACCGAGACCATCCGCGCCTCGTTGCGCGACGTCGAACGCACGCTGCTGATCGCGATTGCACTGGTGGTGCTGGTCGTATTCCTGATGCTGCGCGATGCGCGCGCGGCGCTCGTCCCCAGCGTCGCCGTGCCGTTGTCATTGATCGGCACATTCGGCGCGATGTATCTGCTTGGCTTCAGCCTCGACAACCTGTCGCTGATGGCCCTTACGGTCGCCACCGGGTTTGTGGTCGACGACGCCATCGTCATGCTCGAGAACATTGCACGCCATGTCGAGCAGGGCATGCCGCGGCTGCAGGCGGCGCTGCTCGGCGCGCGTGAGGTCGGATTTACCGTGCTGGCGATGAGCCTGTCACTGGTTGCGGTGTTTCTGCCGATCCTGCTGATGGGGGGCCTGGTCGGCCGCACCTTCCGCGAGTTCGCACTGACGCTGTCGGTGGCCATCGCGATCTCGCTGGTCGTGTCGCTGACCACGACACCGATGATGTGCGCCTATGTGCTGCGCAGCGAGCGCCGGCGCCAGGGCCGCTTCCTCACGGCCATGGAACGCGGCTTCGATGCCATGCGCGATTTCTACGGGCGCACGCTGCGGGTCGCACTGGAGCATCCGCGCACGGTCATGCTGGTGCTGGCCGCTACAGTGGCCCTGAATTTCTACCTGTTCGCGATCGTGCCCAAGGGCTTCTTTCCGCAACAGGACACCGGCACGCTGATGGGCAACCTGCGCGCCGACCAGAGCATATCGTTTCAAGCCATGGTGCAGAAACTGCGCACCGCCATGGCCATCGTGCAGAGCGACCCGGCGGTGCAGGACGTGGTGGGCTTCACCGGCGGCGGCGGCGGCGGCGGCGGCGGACCGGGCGGTGCGACCAATACCGCAAACATCTTCGTCGGTCTCAAGCCGCTCGCGCAGAGAAAAGTCAAAAGCGATCGCGTGATTGCGCGGCTGCGCGCCAAGCTGTCGGTGGTGACCGGAGCGCGGCTGTATCTGCAGGCGATCCAGGACATCCGCGCCGGTGCGCGGCAGAGCAATTCCCAGTACCAATACACGATTCTGGCCGATAGCCTCGAGGATCTTCGAAAATGGACGCCAAGGATCACCGATGCGCTCAAGACCGTTCCGGAGCTGGCGGACGTCAATTCCGATCAGCAGGACAAGGGTCTGACCGTGGCCCTCAAGATCGACCGCACGACCGCGGCGCGGCTGGGCATCAACCTCTCCAACATCGATAACACGCTCTACGATGCCTTTGGCCAGCGACAGGTGTCGACGATCTACAACGACATGAATCAATATCACGTCGTCATGGAGGTCGACCCGAGCTTCTGGCAGAACCCCGAGACACTCAAGGAGGTCTGGGTCAGCACCACCGGTGGCGCGCTGAGCGGCACGCAGACGAGCGCCGCCGGAGTGGGCTCATTCAGCAGCGGCACGTCCACCACGAGCGCCGGCGGCGCGAGCAGCCCGGGGAGCCTCCCCGGCAGCATCAGCACCATTGCTACCACGGGCGCCACGGGCACGACCGGCAACACGACGCCGAGTGCCAGCTCTGGAACCAGCACCCTGGCCCCGACCGCCACGTCCGTTGCCGCACATAATCTCGCGCTCAACCAGCTCACCAACAGTGGTCGCGGCAGCGCCTCGACCGGCGCTTCGATCAGCACCAGCGCCGAAACCATGGTGCCGCTGGCGACTTTCGCCGACTATGGCCCCGGAACCACGCCGCTCGCGATCAACCACCAGGGCCCGTTCGTGGCCACGACTTTTTCCTTCAATCTGCCCGAGGCTGTCTCGCTGGGCACGGCGATCGCGGCCATCGGACATACCATGCAGAGCCTGCACGTGCCGATCTCGGTGCACGGATCCTTCGCCGGCACGGCGCAAATATTCCAGCAGTCGCTGTCGAGCGAGCCGTGGCTGATCCTTGCGGCGATTGTCGCGGTCTACATCGTGCTCGGTGTCCTCTACGAGAGCTATGTGCATCCGATCACGATTCTCTCGACACTGCCCTCGGCCGGTGTCGGCGCGGTGTTGGCACTGCTGCTGTTCGGTACCGAATTCAGCCTGATCGCGCTGATCGGCGTGATTCTGCTGATCGGCATCGTCAAGAAAAACGCCATCATGATGATCGACGTCGCGCTCGAGGCCGAACGCACGCGCCACATCGCTGCGCCGGCGGCGATCTACGAGGCCTGCCTGCTTCGCTTCCGGCCCATTATGATGACCACCATGGCCGCTCTGCTCGGCGCCGTGCCGTTGGCGGTCACGACCGGCAGCGGCGCCGAGATGCGCCAACCGCTCGGCATCTCCATCGTCGGTGGCCTGATCGTCAGCCAGGTGCTGACGCTCTACACGACGCCGGTGGTTTATCTCTACCTGGATCGCTTTCGCGCCTGGTTGTCCAGGCTCTCGCGGCGTCGCCACAAGTTTCAGGACGGCGCGCAACAACAGTTCACATGATGCGCAAGAACCTTCGCTACCTGCCGGGTCTGATCATGCTGCTGCTGGCCGCGTGCAAGGTCGGACCGAATTATCGTCGCCCCGAGACACCCGTGGCGAGCGCTTACAAGGAAGACCAGGGTTGGAAGCCGGCGGCGCCCGCGCAGGTGCCGAACGATGAACCTTGGTGGGCGATTTATAACGATCCGTTGCTCGATGCGCTGGAGCGGCAGGTGGCTGTGTCCAACCAGACGCTCATCGCCTCGGAGGCCGCGTATCGCGCGGCGCAGGCTACGGTCTCGATCGACCGCGGGCCGCTGTTTCCGGATATCACGCTGACCGGCGTCAACACTCGCAGCGGCGGCGGCAGCGGGTTGAATCAGGGGGTCACGACCGGGACCGGCACCACGGTGACGACCAACAACAACTCTCGCGCCAACATCTACAGCACCGGGGCGCAGGCCAGCTGGCAACTGGACGTGTGGGGTCGTATCCGTCGCACGGTGGAATCCGATGTCGCCAAGGCGCAGGCCAGCGCTGCCGACGTTGCGGCGGCGCGGCTCTCGGCACAGGTAACCCTGGCGCAGGACTACTTTCAACTGCGTGCGGCTGACGAACAGCGGCAGCTCTATGCGACATCGATCAAGGCATTCCAGAGCTCGCTGACGATCGCGCAGAACCAGGTCAAAGCCGGCGTGACGACGCTCGCGGATGTCTACTCGGCCGAGACCGAGCTCGAAAGCACGCAGGCCGCGGACGTCAGCGTGGAGCTCACACGCGCCAAATTCGAGCACGCGCTCGCGGTGCTGATCGGCAAAAATCCTGAAGATCTCGCCATCGACCATGCCGGCCTGACCAAGACCGTGCCGGTGGTGCCCGCCGGGATTCCCTCGCAGCTGTTGCAGCGGCGCCCCGACATCGCCGCCGCGGAACGCACTGTGGCGAGCGCCAATGCGCTGATCGGCGTGGCCCAGTCAGCGTGGTACCCGAGCCTGACGCTGTCGGCTTCCTACGGCTTTACCGCGACCGCGCTGCCGGGACTGCTCAACGCCGGCAATTCACTGTGGTCGTTCGGCCCGGCTCTGGCGGAAACCGTGTTCAACGGCGGCACGCGCTTGGGCACGAATCGACAGGCACGGGCCAACTACGATCAGGCCGTGGCGAGCTACCGTGCGACGGTGCTCTCGGCGTTCCAAGCGGTTGAAGATGACCTTTCCAGTCTGCGCATACTGGAACAGCAGTCGACGCTGCAGACAACCGCGGTCGAGGATGCACGAAAGTCCGAAGCGCTGACGCTCAATCAATACAAGGCCGGCATCGTCGTCTACACCACCCTGCTGACCGCGCAGACCACGCGCCTATCGGCTGAAATCAGTCTGCTGAGCATCCAAAGCCAGCAGTTGGTCTCCAGCGTCGATCTGGTCGCGCAGCTCGGTGGCGGCTGGAGCACGGGGCAACTCGATCAACCCGATCGGGGTGCCGGCTCGCGTTGAGGCGCAACGCACTTGCCAAGCGGCGCAGGCGATTGATCTCATTGCCTGCGTCGTTACAATGCGTGGCTTTTCTTCCTGCCGCGATCACTCTGCTATGACGGGACTCGCCATGCCCGCAGCTGCCAAGCCCACTCGAGAACACGGATTCAAGCGGCTGCTGCGCGCACTGGGCCCCGGCGTGACCACGGGGGCCGCGGACGATGATCCGTCCGGCGTGGCCACCTACTCCGTCGCCGGCGCGCAATTTGGCACCTCCTTCCTGTGGACGGCGCTGTTCGTCTGGCCACTGATGGCAGGCGTTCAGATGATGTGCGCACGCGTGGGCATGGTGACGGGCATGGGGCTGGCCGGCGCAATGCGACAGAAGTTTCCGCGCTGGGTTGTCGGTCTGGTTGCTCTGTCGCTGCTCAGTGCCAATATCATCAACATCGCCTCCGACCTGGCGGGCATGGCCGATGCCGCGCACATGCTCGGCGCCGGGCCGAGCGCGCTCTACGTCTGGGTGTTCGGTCTGGGGATTTGCGCATTGACGGTGTGGCTGCGGTATTACCAGATCGCGAGCATCCTGAAGTGGCTGGCCCTGGCACTATTTGCCTACGTGATCACGGCCTTCCTGGTGCATCCGCATTGGAGGTCGGTCCTGTTCGATGCGCTGATCCCGAGTCTGCCGCGTGGCAATGAGGCCTGGGCCACGTTCGTCGCCATCCTGGGTACGACGATCAGTCCCTATCTGTTCTTCTGGCAAGCCGGCCAGGAGGTCGAGGAAGACAAGGCCAAGGGCCGGCGCCTGCTGATCAGCCGCCTCGGCGCCACGAAGGGCGAACTTACCGATCGCCGCATCGATGTAACCCTGGGGACGTTCTTTTCCAATCTGGCCATGTTCTTCATCATTTTGACGACAGCAGTCACGCTGCATCAGCACGGCTTCACGCATATCACGACCACCAAGGACGCCGCCGAAGCATTGCGCCCGCTGGCCGGCGACTACGCGTATTTTCTCTACACCATCGGCATCGTCGGCACCGGGCTGTTGGCCATACCCACGCTGGCCGGCTCGGCCGCCTACGCCGTGGCGGAAACCTTCGACTGGGCGTACGGGCTGGATGAGAAACTGGCGAATGCGGCGCAATTCTACGCGGTATTCATTCTGGCCACGGTGGCGGGCGTGGTGCTCGATTTTCTGAGGATCAATCCGATCAAGGCGTTGTTCTGGACGGCGATCATCAACGGCTTTCTGGCCCCTTTCCTATTGGTGGCGCTGCTGCTCGTGTCCACCGATCGGCGCGTCATGCAAGGTCAGGTCAGCTCATCGATTTCACGTTACGTCGTCATGCTCACGACACTGCTGATGTTCGTGGCCGCCATTGCCATGCTGGCACTCTAGACGTGGTGGCGGAACTCCAGGCCGGCATGGAACGGCTGTAGCGTCGCGACGCGGGGGTCGATGAAGCCCTCCCCGGCGGGCGAATGTCAGTCCTCAAAATTTGTACCCGAAGGCGAGGCCGATGATCCGCGGCCGAATCGGCGTCTGCGCGACGATGAACTGGTCGTCACTGATGAACGTGCTGGCATTCGAATTGCTGAGGTTCTCACCGTACACGGTCACGTTCCAGGCATCCTTCGAGACGCCGAATGACGCGGCGTAGGTCGAGTAGGCGGGATTCTCGAATCGCAACCGGGACGTAGTGAGTCCGGCTTGCGTGATCGGCTTGCCGAAGTTCGCGCTGGCGGGATTGTTGTCGATCAGCGAGGGCGAATTCGTCTGGACGCTCTGATTCCAGGCGATCGATCCCCGCAGTGTCAGCCCGTTCGTGACCCGGCCGACCAGCGAGGTCTCGATACCCCTGATCCGAAAGTTCTGGCCGTTGGTGTCGAAGAAAATGTTGCCGGTCACACCGGGATCGAAGAAGGAGACCTGCACGTTGTCCCAGTTCTCCTGGTAGATGGCCCCGTTCCATTGCAGGCGATGGTCGAAGAATTCGGTCTTCCAGCCGATCTCATTGTTGGTCAACTTGTCGGACGAGTACGCCTTGGGAGTTGCGAACTGCGGCACCGCATCCGGGCCGGGGGCATAGGCAAAAACACCGCCGTTCTGGTTGAAGCCGCCCGGCCGAAAGCCCTGCGAGAAGGTGTAATACACCATGACATCCGGCGTGATATGCCAGGACAGATTGCCACGGCTCTTGAAGCCGGACTCGGTGTCGCGCAGATTCTGCGCGTTCAGGTTGTAAGAGTCAGCTAATTGGCATCCACCGGGCGGCACGCCCGCCTCGTAGCAGAGGAAACTGGACATGACACTGCCGGCCGACAGGTTCTCGAACAGGAAATGTCGCGTGCCCAGCGTGGCCGTCAGCACCTTCGGAATCAGGTCGAAGTCGACCGACGCAAAGAAAGCTATCTGTTTGGTTTGCCGAATCTGGTCCTGGTAGAAGGAGGTGTTGTTGCTTTGAACACCGGGATTCTGCACGGTCGTGCCGGGGAACGTGCCGACGTTCGAGAGGCAGCCGGTATTGCCCGGCGTGCCCGGCGCGCCGTTCGAGGTACACGGGGGAATGGTCTTGTACATCCAGGCGGTCTGGTCGTACACCGTGTTGTTCTCCCAAAAAGCGCCCGCGATCGCCCGCAGACGCCACTCGTCCGGCGTGCTCAGGCGAAATTCATGCTGCTGGTGCGTGTTGCGCTCGCTCGAGTGCCAGGTGGCACTCGGTGAGAAGCAGGTTGAGGCGGTCACGCCGGGTCCCGGACCATAGCACTGGTAGTAATCGGCAAACAGGCCGCGCGCGTAATTGGTGTAATCGGCGTTCTGATCGACGTTGCGCACCAGATAACCGCCGGTATAGACGGCCTTCAGATCGCCGAACTTGCCATTCAGCGTCCAGGCGGTGCTCTCGAACCGGTCCTTGTCGTAGGCATTGTTGAACAGCGTGACTTCGAGCGGCTGCAGCGGCGCGCCATCCGAGGCATTGGGCTGCTGGTAGAACACCCCGTCCGCTTCCATGGTTTGGAACGACTGCGTGATCAGCGCGTCCCAGTCATCGTTGAACTTGTACAGCGCCTCGACGCGCATGCCCTGATAGGTGACGGGGTTGATGCCATTGGCAACCACGCTGTTGTTGTTGATGGCCGGGCTGCCGGGCGGCACGCAGTAGCCCTTGTTCGCACCACCGTCCGGGCATACGCCGCCGACCGCCGGATAGTTCGCATTGCTGATCCCGGCGTCGGTATCAACGTTCCCTGCGGACCCTCCAGCACCTCGATGCGATTCAGATCGGCGGCATAGATGTCGAGGTTGCGATTGGGCAGCTGACCGGATTGATTGTCGAGGTAGATGGCAACGTTCGGATTCAAGCCGGTCGAACCGCTGCCCTGGCTGGCCTGCGAGCCGGCGCTGAGGCCGCGCATGAACACCTCGCTCTGGCCCGGTCCATTGTTCGCCGTCGTCACGTTCGGCAAGGTCTTGATGTAGTCATCGAAGGTCTCGACGTTGAGCTGCTGCAGCGTCTCCGAGGTCAGGGCCTGCATCGAGATCGGCACGTCCTGGATGTTCTGCGTGCGGCGCTGCGCGGTGACGGTGACCTCGGCGAGCATGTCCGTACCCGCTTCGGTAGTCTCGGTCGCCGTCTCGGCAGCGGACGCACCGAAGGACGTGCCTCCCAGGATGGCCGCTATCGCATATGAGACCTTCGAGTTCATTGTCTGATCCCCTTAGAACTTGATGTGCACCACGGCTGCGCCGGCGTATCCCATGCGCCTGCAATCTTGTACGCCCGGGCCGCGCGGCCTCAAGGCTTTGGTTTCGATTAAATCCGACCCCCTCCGGCGCCGGATTGAACGAACGCGTCGTCGGATTGTTACGGAAGCGCCGTTCAGCACTCCGGTACGTTGACTGCCAGGCCCCCCTGCGAGGTTTCCTGGTATTTCGACTGCCTATCGGCCCCCGTTTGCCGCAGGGTCGCAATGACCTGATCGAGGCTCACAGGATCCATGATCTCGTGCGCGGCTCGGCCCGACCGTATGCGAGGAGGAGGGCCCGATGCCGATCTGGAACAATTTGAAAGCGCTGATCATGGAGTCAGTTTTCAAATTCCCGGCCGACTTCGTGCAGCAGCTGCTGCACGTAGAGTGCGAACGAACGCCATACCTCGAGGTGGAATTCATCGGCGGCGGTTCGCCACAGCACGATCGGCGACTTGGCGAACAATGTGCGCGTGCACATGCCGACGGGAAAGGCTTGCGGGTGCAGATCGAGCGGGCAGCCGGCGCTGAGCACGTCCGCGGCGCGAGCGCCATCGATCTGCAATGCGATCTGGCGCTGACTGATGTCCACCAGGGAGTGTGGCATTCCACTAAGCGTCGAAGCGAGCGCGGCCAGCACGTCGGGCCATTGTGATTGCTGCACCAGCAGCAGCTGCTCATCGGGGCCCAGCCAAAGCGCCGCGCATCCATCACCCTCCCTCGCGCGACAGGCTTGGTCGGGCAACCTCAGACCGAACGCGACGCCGGCGGCTGCCAGGACCTCCGGCGCACCGCGTAGACTCAAGCGTCCGAGTCCGGACAACAGCGTGACCGTTGCACCGCCGACAGGAGTGGCTTCACGCATTGATGCGCGCTCCGGTTGGATCGTAGAACACGGGCGAAGTCACCTGCACGGCAATGGGCCCGCGCGGCATCGGCACATGCAACGTCTGCCCGATACGTGCCCGACCACCAGCGATGAGAGCCAAAGCGATCGACCGCCCAAGCGTGGCGCTGTGGTAGGCCGAACTGACGTGGCCGATCGGTTTGCCGAACCAAGCCGGCGCGGGCTCCAGCGCGATTTGTGCGCCCTCTTCGAGCACCAGCTGTGGATCAACTGTGGCGAGTCCGACCAGCTGCTTGCGCTCAGGCGCGAGCATGGAGGGGCGCTCGAGTGAGCGCTTGCCGACGAAATCGGTTTTGGCCTTGCCGATCGTCCAGCCCAGACCGGCATCATCGGGCGTCACGGTGCCGTCAGTGTCCTGCCCGACGATGATGTAGCCCTTTTCCGCGCGCAGCACGTGCATGGCTTCGGTCCCATAGGCGCCAATTCCGAAGGCTTCGCCCGCGTCAAAGATCGTCTCCCAGGCCTCGAGCCCGCGATCACTCGGCACGTTGACTTCAAAGCCCAGTTCGCCGGTAAAGCTCACGCGGAACAGCCGCATGGGCGCGCCGCAGAACAGCCCCTCAAGCACGGCCATGTGCGGCATGGCCGCCGCATCGATATCGATGCCCCGCATGAGATCGGCGCCGATGAGCTGCTGCAGCACGGCTCGTGCCTGCGGCCCCTGCACTGCGATCACGGCCCACTGCTCGGTGGTCGAGGTCAGCCAGACGTTCAAGTCCGACCACTGGGTCTGCAGGTAATCTTCCATGAGCGAGAGCACGCGCGCGGCGCCCCCGGTTGTAGTCGTGACGTGAAAACGGTCTTCCGCGAGGCGCGCCACGACACCGTCGTCGATGATGAAACCATCCTCGCGCAGCAGCAGGCCGTAGCGCGCTCGCCCAGCCGGCAGCTTGCTGCAGGCGTTGACGTACAAGCGATTCATGAACGTCGCGGCGTCGGCACCGACCACTTCGATCTTGCCGAGCGTCGAAGCATCCAACATGCCAACGCACGCACGCACGTTCAGACACTCACGCGCGACCGCTTGCTCCATGCTCTCCCCGGGCTGCGGAAAATAGCGGGCTCGCTTCCACAGGCCGACGTCCTCGAACACCGCACCGCGCTCGGCGCCCCAGTCGTGCGAGGGTGTCGTACGCACGGGATCGAATAAGTCGCCGCGGGCGTAGCCGGCCAGAGCGCCAAACGTGACCGGCGTGTACGGCATGCGAAAAGTGGTCAGGCCGACCTCGGGAATCGATTTGCCGAGCGCTTTGGCCACGATCCCGAGTGCATTGAGGTTCGAGGTCTTGCCCTGATCGGTCGCCATGCCGGTGGTGGTATAGCGCTTGATGTGCTCGATCGAGACGAAGCCCTCGCGCATGGCGAGTCGCAGATCCCGCACCGTGACATCATTCTGCCAGTCGACCACGGCGGCATCACCGCCATCCGGGCGACCCTGCGGCAGCGCGCCGATCCAGCCGCCCGTGCCGGAATCGATCGCATCGACTTGTCGCCTCGGAATCGCTGCCGACTCGAAACCGATCGCCTTGAGCGCCGTTTGGGCTGCAGCCGCGCCGTCACCGAGGCTCGCTGCGAGGGATCCCATGCCTCGACAGGCCCCTGCCGAGCGCACGCGTTCGAAACCCGCGCCGGGCAGGTAGGCCTGCAACGCTTCGTCCCACACCAAGCGGCCGCGTGTTTGAGAAAACAGGTGCACGCTCGGCGTGTAGCCGCCGGACATCAGCACCGCATCGCATGGCACGCTCAGCGACGAGCCGGGCTGCACGCGACCCCCGGCATCGCAGCTGGCGAATGAGACCTGGCTGACGCGTAACCCGCCTCGCGTTCCGGTCACGGTCATTCGCTCGTGGATCGTCAGGCCCGCGGCGCGGGCGGCCTGCGGCAGTGCGCCGCTGGCCGTGGCGCGCACGTCAGCAATAGCCGCGATCTCTGCGCCAGCGGACTTCAGCTCCAATGCGGTCTGATAGGCGGCGTCGTGAGCGGTGACCAACACCACGCGGCGGCCCGGCAAGACGCCGTAGCGGTTCAAGTAGCTGCCGGCAGCGCCGGCCAGTAGGATCCCGGGCCGATCGTTGCCGGGAAAGACCAGCGGACGCTCTAATGCACCGCAGGCGAAGATCACTTCGCGAGCACGCACCTGCCACAGCCGCTCGCGCGGCCGATGGGCCGGTGGATCGCTCATGTGATCCTGCAATCGCTCGCACAGCGCGACGAAGTTGTGGCTGAAGTAGCCGAAGGCAGTCGTGCGAGGCAACACGGTCACGTTGACGCGCGTGCTCAGAATATTGGTGACGTGCTCGGCCCAGCGCGGCGCAGGCAGCCCCCCGATTACGGCGGCGGCATCCGACAGCAACGCGCCGCCCGGCTGCGCTTGCTCATCACAGAGGATCACACGCGCGCCGCTCACAGCGGCCGTCAACGCCGCGGCCAGCCCGGCAGCGCCGCCGCCGATGATCAGCAGGTCGCAATGCGCATAGCGATTGGCGTAGCAATCGGGATCCGGCTCGCTCGGCGCGCGTCCCAAACCAGCCGTGGCGCGAATGCACGGCTCGTAGAGCTTTTGCCACGCGCGCCGTGGCCACATGAAGGTCTTGTAGTAAAAGCCCGCGGGGATGAACGGCGAGAGCATGCTGTTCACGGCGCCCAGATCGAATGCCAGGCTCGGCCATCGATTCTGGCTGACTGCATCGAGCCCATCGTAGAGCTCGATCTGCGTGGCGCGCAGGTTCGGCGTAACGCGCGCACGATCGCGGCGCACGGTGATCAATGCGTTGGGCTCATCGACCCCGGCGCTCAGGATGCCGCGCGGTCGGTGATACTTGAACGATCGGCCGGTCAGGTGGATGCCGTTGGCCAACAGCGCCGAGGCTAGCGTATCGCCGGCGCAGCCGTGCAACGGCTGACCATCGAAGGTAAAGCGCAGGGGCCGCGTGCGCTCGATCAGCCCGCCGGTCGCGGTGCGAAAACGGCTCACGGTGCGGCCGGCGCGGCCGCGCCGAGCTTCGGTGGCGCCTCGCCCACCCGGTAGGTCGCCAGGATCTGATCCGAGGTGGTATCGCGCAGCGCATTGAAAAAGCGCGCGCAGCCGTGAACGTGGCGCCAGCGCTCCGCGTGCACGCCTTTGCGGTTGCGGCGCATGTACAGATATTCGGCCCAGTCCTGATCGGAGAGCTCGGAAGGGTTCGCGGGGCGCGCGAGATGCGCCTGGCCGCCATAGCTGAATTCGATCTCCGCGCGCTCGCCGCAGTAAGGGCACTTGATCAGCAGCATCGCGGCGAGTCCTAGTGGGCCACGGCGGCCGCAGCCGCTTCATCGATCAGATGACCGTCGCGGAAGCGTTCGATCGTAAAGGGCGCGTTGATCGGATGGGGCTCGTCGCGCGCGATGGTCCAGGCAAAGACGTGCGCCGCCCCAGGCGTCGCCTTGAAGCCGCCCGTGCCCCAGCCGCAATTCACGTACAGGCCAGGCACGGGGGTGCGGGCGATGATCGGCGAGCGGTCCGGGGTCACATCGACGATGCCGCCCCAGTTGCGCAACATGCGCAGCCGCCGGAACTGCGGGAACAGCTCGCAGATGGCCTCGAGCGTGTGCGTATTCACGTGCAGTCCACCGCGTTGGGTGTACGAGGTATAGGCATCCGTGCCGGCGCCGATGACCAATTCCCCCTTGTCCGACTGGCTGATGTAGGCGTGAATCGTATTGGACATGACCACGCACGGAAAGACCGGCTTGACCGGCTCGGAAACCAGCGCCTGCAACGGATAGCTCTCCAGCGGCAGCCGCACGCCGACCATGTTCATGATCACACTGGTGTGGCCCGCCGCCGATACGCCTATTTTGCGCGTAGCGATGTTGCCGCGCGTGGTCGCGAGACCGCTGACGGCGCCGGTCGCGTCCTGCCGGATCCCGATCACTTCGCAATTCTGAATGATGTCGACGCCCAGGGCGTCGGCGGCCCGTGCATAGCCCCAGGCCACCGCATCGTGCCGTGCGGTCCCACCGCGCCGCTGCAGTGCCGCGCCGAGCACCGGGTAACGCATGTTGGGTTCGATGTTCAGCGGCGGGCAGAAGGCTTTGGCCTCGGCCGCGCTCAACCACTCGTTGTCCACGCCGTTGGCGCGGTTGGCGTGCACATGCCGCTTGAAGGACTGCACATCGTGCACGGTGTGGGCCAGCATCAGCACGCCGCGCTGCGAGAACATGACGTTGTAGTTGAGCACCCGGGACAGGTGCTCCCAGAGCTTAACCGAATGGTCATACAGCGCCGCGCTCTCATCGTATAAGTAATTCGAGCGGATGATGGTGGTGTTGCGCCCGGTGTTGCCGCCGCCGATCCAGCCCTTCTCGAGTACCGCGATCCGGGAGAGGCCGTGCTCGCGCGCCAGGTAGTACGCGGCGCCCAGGCCATGTGCACCACCGCCGACGATGACGGCCTCATAGTCGGCCTCGAGCTTGGGCGAGCGCCATTGCACTCCCCAGCCCTGCTGGCCGCGCAGTCCCTCCCACAGCAGCGCCAAAGCCGAAAATTTCCGCATGTGAGCCCGATGTCCCCTGTGGTCGCGACGCATGATGCGCAGCGCCCCCGATCCGGCACGAGCATCAGGGCGCCGCAGTGGTTGAACAGAGTCGACATGGAGACCCGCAGCGCAATGGCGCCGGCAAATCGCCCGTATGTCGTTTTATTGAAAGGGCATGCCGCTTTCAGGCAATATCACAATCGCCCGCTTTGCGACACTTGTCCGCCCGCTCCCCTTTGAAGTCTCGAGGTCCGCATGATGACCGATGACGCCCGGCGACGCCTCTCCGATCTGATCGCACGGTGAGCGCGGCGCTCATGGACCTGGGCGCGCTCGGACACTTCGGTTTCCTGAC
>OBLU010000120.1_pt1 | contig 71329 bp, 60 predicted proteins | sample 1518681 | NCBI WGS metagenome assembly OBLU01 (sample SAMEA3539304, study PRJEB22396) | soil metagenome | biome: tundra; feature: field; material: soil | place: USA | collected 2010-05 | depth 0.15 m | reverse complement strand
ACTCAAAATCCATTGTCCGAAAGGGCGTGCGGGTTCGAGTCCCGCCCCGGGCACCGATGCTGGGGAGGCCCGAGGAACCGTTGGAGTGATCTCGACAGACCCTCCGTGGTGACCGGTGACCACGGGAGCACTTGGCCCCGGCATGTAACACTTGACCTACCGTTGTGGTCGAAAGGTTCGAACACACCCGAGAGGAGCCCGTAGGTGTTGGCCTTTACCTTCCCCGGACAGGGGTCGCAGCGTTCGGGAATGGGACGCGCCTGGGTCGACCATCCTTCCTGGGAAGTGGCCACCGAGGCATCGGAGTTGGCAGGGCGGGATATCTCTGCCCTCTTGCTCGATGCCCCGATGGAAGAGCTGACCCTGACCGCCAACGCCCAACTCGCAACCTTCATGATGAGCATGGTGGTCCTGGACGCGGTCGAACGCCTGGGCCTGTTTCCGGGAGCATGCGCCGGTCACAGTCTCGGGGAGTACAGCGCCCTGGTGGCGTCGGGCGCACTTTCATTCTCGGACGGGACCCGGCTGGTGGTTGAACGCGGAAACGCCATGCAACTGGCGGTCGACGAGCGCCCGGGCACCATGGCCGCCCTGCTCGGCATCGCCGACAGTGACGCCGAATCCGCCTGTCAGCTGGCGGAAGACGATGTCTGGGTGGCCAATTTCAACGCTCCCGGACAGGTTGTGATCGCCGGTACCACCGAAGGCGTGGCCAAAGGTGGCGAGCGGGCCAAAGAGCTCGGGGCCCGCAAAGTACTCCCCATCCCGGTGTCGGGAGCATTCCACACTCCCATGATGCTTCCGGCCCGGGCCCGTCTCCGCGACAACCTTGCATCTGTTCAGTTCCACTCCCCCGAGGTGCAGGTCGTGGCCAACGTGGACTCCCGTGTCCATACCGACCCGGCCGAATGGCCGGATCTGCTGTCGGCACAACTGTGCAGCCCGGTCAGATGGCGACAGAGCCTCGAAACCCTGGCTGGCCGAGGAGCCACCGCCATCGCCGAGCTCGGTCCGGGTGGAGTGCTGACCGGTCTGGTGCGCCGGACCATCCCCGATGTGCGCGCCGTCGCGGTCGCCGTTCCTGACGATCTCGACAAGTTGATGGACACGGTGGCCGGCCCCGAAGTGTGGAATGCCGCATCTCCGGTCCATCAGGGCGAGCATCTCTATACCTCCGAGCGGGTAATCGTCAGTCCGTCAGCGGGAGTGTTCGAGCCCGAGGTGCAACTTGCCGCACTGGAGACGACCGCTCTGGCGGTCGCCACCGCCGCGCCCGGAAGTGGCGCCGGTACCGAGCCGGGATCGCTCCTGGCCGTCGGCGACCGGGTGGGCACCGTCGGAGGGGTGACCGACGTGCGCACGCCGTTCGAGGGCATTCTGGTGCGATGGTTGGCGGTGCGGGGCGAACGGGTGAGTGAGGGCCAGCCGGTGGCATGGATACGGACAGCCGGCGGTGCTTCGTAATGGCGGCATTCATCGCCGACCGACATGGCAAGGAGACCCGGTGACAGAGGCCCCGACTGACCATGACGCCGGTCCCGACGGCAGAGTCGTCCTGATCACCGGAGGATCACGCGGGATCGGCTCGGCCTGCGCCCGGTGGTTCCTGTCCCAGGGCGACCGAGTAGCCGTCACCTCGCGTTCAGGCGCGGTGGAGGACGATCTCGGCCCCTCCGATCGGGTGTTGTCCTTGGCCTGCGACGTCACCGACCCAGCCCAGGTAGAAGCGGCGTATCGGGCCATCGAAGAGGCGTGGGGACCGGTAGAGGTACTGGTGGCCAACGCCGGCATCACCCGTGACACGCTCGTGCTGCGGATGAGCGAGGAATCGTGGTCCGATGTCATCGACACCAACCTGACCGGAGTGTTTAGGGTGACCAAACGGGCGGTGGCCAAAATGGTCAGGCAGCATCGGGGCCGAATCATCATCGTGTCGTCGGTCAGCGCCTTCATCGGATCTGCCGGCCAGGCCAACTACGCGGCGGCCAAGGCGGGCCTGGTGGGAATGGCCCGATCTCTGGCCCGGGAGGTCGCTAGCCGGTCAATCACCGTCAATGTCATTGCCCCCGGGTTGGTGGAGACCGATATGCTCGCTGCACTCGGAGAAGAGCGTAAGACGGCATTGGCATCACAAGTCCCGCTGGGCCGGATCGCCCGGCCCGAGGAAATCGCTGCAGTGGTCGGATTCCTCTCCTCCGAGGAAGCCGGATACATCACCGGAGCAGTGGTGCCGGTCGACGGCGGATTGGCCATGGGGATGTGACGTCCCATCTATCGACAACAAGACCCGAGACAAAGGAGCGATGCAGTGAGCAACGAAGAGGCATTTGAGAAGTTCCGCGAGTGTGCGGTGGAGGTCCTGCAGGTACCGGCGGACAAGGTGACCAAAGAGGCCCGGTTCGCCGAAGACCTCGACGCCGACAGCCTCGATCTGGTCGAGTTGGTCATGGCCCTCGAAGAGTCCTTCGATGTTTCCGTCGAGGAGACCGAACTCGACGGCATCGAGACCATTGGTCAGGCGTTCGACCTGATCACCGCCAAGCTCTAATGCTGCTCGGCTTCGGTCCTGACGGTCCCATCGCTGGGCGCCGGGTGGCCATCACCGGCATCGGGGTGGTGTCGTGCTGTGGCGTGGGGCCCGAGGCACTGTGGACCGGTTTGAACGGTCCGGCCCCGCAAGGGGAGCGCCGGGTTCCCGACTTCGACCCCGAGCGTTGGTTCAGCGCCAAAGAGGTACGACAGGTGGACAGGTTCGCCCAGTTCAGCGTGGCGGCTTCCGAGATGGCTCTCGAGGACGCCGGCGACCTGGGAGCCGATCCGGACCGGGCCGGCGTGATCATTGGGACCGGAGTCGGTGGTTTCGAATCGTTACAGAACCAGGTATTGGTCTACGGGGAGAAGGGGGCCCGTCGGGTCTCCCCCCGCCTGGTACCGATGATGATGGCCAACGCCGGTGCCGCCAACGTGTCGATGCGGGCGGGTTGGCACGGGCCGTCGGAATGCATCACCACCGCGTGCGCGGCCGGCACCCACAGCATCGGGTACGCGGCCCGACTGGTGGCGTCCGGGCGATTGGATGTGGCCATCGGCGGCGGAGCTGAAGCGGCCATGACCGAGGTGGGTATCGCCGCCTTTACCAACATGACCGCCCTGTCGACATCGGGGAACTCCCGTCCATTCGACATCCGTCGGGACGGCTTCGTCATCACCGAAGGGGCCGGGACTCTGGTTCTGGAGGCGTGGGACCACGCGGTGGCACGGGGAGCCCGGATCTATGGCGAACTGGCCGGGTCGGCCAGCACCGCCGATGCCCACCACATCACGGCACCCATTCCCGGAGGGGCGGGCGCCACCGCCTGCATGGTGCTGGCCATGGAGGATGCCGGAATAACCCTCGGCGACATCGGCCACATCAACGCCCACGGAACATCGACCCCCCTCAATGACCGGGCGGAGGCTGACGCCATCACCAAGGTGTTCGGTGGCGACGCCCCGCCGGTGACGTCCACCAAAGGCATCACCGGTCACGGCCTGGGTGCAGCCGGTGCCATCGAAGCCGTCGCCGCGGTCTTGAGTATCGGCCGGCGCCTGATCCCGCCCACCAGCGGGTACGAAGAGCCGGACCCTGACATCCACCTCGATATCGTGGCCGGCGAGGCCCGGCCCTGGGAGCCGGGTCCTGTGCTGTCCAACTCATTCGGGTTCGGCGGTCACAACGGTTGCCTGGTGATCTCCCCCGCGTAGTCGCAATATCGTCTAGTTAGCATCACAATGATGTAGTTTGGGTGGCTGCCTCGTGCTGGATGGGTGAAGCCGGTCTCGGACCGCCGTCTGTCGGACTTGGTGTCCGTTGGCTTGTTGACCAAGGTGTTCCCGCCGGACCTGGTGGACGAAGTGATCGCTGGGGCGGGGCGAACCGAGCAGCGGAACCGCTCGTTGCCGGCAAGGGTGATGGCGTAGTTCGCCATCGGGATGGCGTTGTACTCGGAAGGCTCCTACGAGAACGTGCTCGCCCAGCTAACCGACGGCTTGTCGTGGTCGTCGAGGTGGTCCGAGTCGTGGTCAGCGCGTCGAAGTCGGCGATCTTCCAGGCCCGGGCCCGGCTCAACCCGATGTGCCCACGCCGATCGAACCCTCATGTCATCAAACGCAAGATGCCCCAAGTGGCACGTCAAGCTCCTGGCCTGCTGGCACCTACCCACAACTGTCACCAGCGAACAATCCGATAGGGGCCGGGATCTCCCGACCCGCTACCGTCTGTATCCCATGATCACCACTTCATCCGACCTCGCCATCGGTGCGTTTACCCCTCACGGCCCCTGGACAGTCGAACCCGAACAGATGTCCTGGCGATACTCCGACACCGGCGACATCGACGTCATCCGCGCCCATTCCGCAAAAGAGGCCCGGCAACTGCTCGAGCGGCGTCGCCTACCCCCCGGTCTGCGGGTGCTGACCGTAGGGGTCCGACTGGGCAGGGCCCTCATCGGCTGGTCCGCCCACGACCGCGGCACCGACAACTCCCGAGCCGGCCTGTCCCGTCGGTTGCGACCCGCTTTCGAGCGCCTGGGGCCCACCTACATAAAATTGGGTCAGCTCCTGTCGTCGGGTGAAGGCATTTTTCCCGAGGAACTCGTCAGCGAGTTCCGGCTCCTCCGTGACCGGGTACCGGCGGAATCCTTCGCCACCGTCAGACGCACCATCGAAGAAGACCTGGGGAAACCGCTGGCTGAGGTCTTCACGTCATTCGACCGGGTACCGATCGCATCGGCATCGATTGCCCAAGTGCACGCAGCCACGCTGCGAACAGGCGAGCGGGTCGTCGTCAAAGTGCAGCGCCGAGCGGCGAGAGCACAGTTTCACCTCGACATCGCCGTCTTGACGTGGATCGCCCCGATATTGGTGGGTCGCATCCCTGTCGCCGCCCTGACCAACCCACCGGCCCTGGTGGAGCTGTTCGCCGAGACCATCGTCGAGGAACTCGATTTTCGGCTCGAAGCACAGAACATGCTCGACATCGCTTCGGTACTGATCGGAACCGGTCAACGCTCCATCGTGGTACCCCGTCCCCACCCACACCTGGTAACCCGACGCGTATTGGTGATGGAGCATCTTCAGGGCTTCTCGTGGAACGATGCGGTCGGCATGCGAGAAGCCGGGATCGACACCGCGGCTGTACTCCGGGCCAGCCTGATCTCCTTCCTCGAGGGGGCCTTGTTGTACGGCGTATTCCACGGGGACCTGCACGGCGGCAACATGCTCGTGCAACGCGACGGTACAGTCGCCCTGCTCGACTTCGGGATAACCGGCCGGCTCAACCAGCGAAAGCGGTTGGCGTTCCTGCGGCTCCAGGTCGGCGCGACATCCAACGCTCTCGAACCGCAGATCGAAGCGTTGCGGGACCTCGGTGCCCTCCCCATGGACACTGATGTAGCGGCGGTCATCAAGGACTTGGGCCTCGACCGGCCCCCGGTCGATCCGACCACGCTTACCGCCGATGAAATGGTCGGTGAAATTCGCGAAGTCACCAAGGCACTCCTCGGATACGGGGCAAAGCTCCCGAAGGAACTAATGCTCTTCGTCAAGAACATGCTGTTTCTGAATGGGGCAATGGCCACCATGGCCCCCGACGTGGACATCCTGGGCGAGATCGTGGCCATCGTCTCCTACTTCACGGAACAGCACGGAGAGCAGATCGCCCGTGACGTCGGGATGGAATTGGCCAGCAGACCCCTCGAACTGGACGGGTACCGGGCGGCCATGGGTTTCACCGATGAATCAGAGGCGATCACGTTCCGAGATCTGCAGGCACGCCGCGAGCTCATCAGCCGGAGGTTGCAGGGTCGCAGTGACAGTCGCAGTCGGGTTTCCGCGGTGCGCGCGATCTACCGGACACTGCGACCCAAGCCGGGATGAACCACCGGCCGGAATGTACGACCGGAGCGGTTCGGAGAATCCATGGCCACGCCCGCACGCCACCTTGCCCGAACCGCACCTGCCATACGGCTGGCTGGTTCCATGAGGTCCGAGGCGACAAGATTTGACCGGCAATCGACGGCGGCGTCGGATCCGCCATCGGGTGGGAAGCTGACGTTTCTCGCCTACCCGCCGTCGAGGGCGACCCGTAGCGACGACACGAACTCGGCGGCCCCCACCGGTCCGGCGCCTTCCAACAGCCGTCTGACCAACGCCGATCCCACCACCACGCCGTCTGCCACTTCGCACACGGTGGCCGCCTGCTCGGGCGTCGAAACGCCGATCCCGATGCACACCGGCAACTCCGTGGCCGCCCTGACCCGCTCGGCCACCTCACGGGTCGATCCCGCCAACGACGACTGCTCACCGGTGACGCCCATCCGACCGACGCCATAGACGAAGCCTCGCGAGCGCCGGCAGATGGCGGCAATCCGTTCGGGCGGGGTGGACGGGGCCACCAACAGCACGGTGGCGATCCCGGCGTCGTCGGCGGCCCGGGCCCACGGCTCCAACTCCTCGAGAGGCAGGTCGGGGATGATGGCCCCGGACACGCCCGATTCGACCATCAACCCGGCGATTCGCTGGTGCCCGGCACGGTAGATGAGGTTGTAATAGGTCATGACCACCACCGGAATCCCGACTTGGAGACGCCCGAGATCAGCCAAGATGCCCGCCGGGGTCGTCCCCCGGCCCAAAGCTCGGAGAGACGCCTCTTGGATGACGGGGCCGTCGATCATCGGATCCGAGAATGGGATGCCGACCTCAATGGCATCGGCTCCGGCACCGGCCACCGCTTCCACAGTCACCAACCACTCGTCATCCATACCCCCGGTGACATAGGGAACCAGCAGTTTGTGCCCGGATTCCCGACGGTCCCGCAGGGTTGTCTCGAGCACACCTCTTCCGGGTGCAGTCGGCATGCCGATCATCGGGGGGTCGTCTCGCCCCGCCGGAGGATGTCCCGCACCTGGGCCACGTCTTTGTCCCCGCGCCCGGACAGGGTGATCAACACCGTCGACCCGGTGGGCAGCACTTCGGTCCCGGCCACGCGGATCACCCAGGCCACGGCGTGGGCGGATTCAAGTGCCGGGATGATCCCTTCGGTTTTGGACAACCGTTGGAACGCTTCCACCACCTCGGTGTCGCCGGCCGTTTCATACCGGGCCCGGCCGATGGCCGCCAAGTGGGCGTGCTCGGGGCCTATCCCCGGGTAGTCCAAACCCGCGGAGATGGATTCCGCTTCGAGGATCTGACCCGATTCATCCTGCATGAGCGCTGAGCGCATGCCGTGGAGTACCCCCGGGATCCCGTTGTGCATCGCCGCTCCCCCAGCTGCCTCCACACCGACCAGCACCGACGACGTCCCATCGGCGAATCCGGCGAATGTGCCGGCGGCATTCGACCCACCCCCGGCACACGCCACCACCACGTCAGGATCCTTGCCATCCAGGATCTCGCGGCACTGGGCCCGGGACTCGTCCCCCACCACCCGCTGCAGTTCACGCACCATCCATGGATATGGGTGGGGGCCCATGACCGACCCCAGGCAGTAGTGAGTGGTGTCCACCGATGCGACCCAGTCCCGGAGAGCTTCGTTGACCGCATCCTTGAGGGTGCGACTGCCGCTCTCCACCGAACGGACTTCGGCCCCCAAGAGCTCCATCCGGAACACATTGAGGGCTTGGCGCTCCATGTCCACCGCCCCCATATAGACCACGCATTCCATCCCGAACAATGCCGCAGCGGTAGCCGTGGCCACGCCGTGCTGACCGGCACCCGTCTCGGCGATCAGGCGCTTCTTGCCCATCCGACGAGCGAGGAGGGCTTGACCTACGACATTGTTGATCTTGTGGGAGCCGGTATGAGCCAGGTCCTCGCGCTTCAACAGCACCCGGACGCCCAGCTCCTCGGAGAGACGCAGGCACTCAGTGACCGGGGTAGGCCGACCACCGTACGAGTGGAGAAGGTGATCCAGCTCACGGCGGAATGCCGGATCGATCCAGGCCCGGCGAAACGAGGCTTCGAGCTCCATGCACGCGGGCACCAGCGACTCGGGGACGAACCGACCGCCGAACTCGCCGAAGCGCCCGGTTGGTCCCGGGTCGCCCATGATCAGCTCGGACTCGGACAAGGAGCGTGGACCAGAATGCGGCCCGCTCATTCGTCCTGCCAATCGAACAGTCCGGCTCCGCCATCAGGGTCATCGGGCCGACCCGTCGATAGTGGTCCCGCACCGCCGAGCCTTCCGGCCAAATCCTCCGCCCTGGTTTCCGCCAGACGGACGGCAGAGATGAAATCCCGGAGCTTCCCGGGATCCTTGACGCCGGGTGACGACTCCACCCCGCTCGACACATCAACTCCCCACGGATGCAGATGGGCAATGGCCTGACCGACATTGCTGGCATCCAGGCCGCCCGAGACAATGAGGCGGTCGGGGTCGACGACCCCTTCGGCCAGTCGCCAGTCGAAGAGCTCGCCCGACCCGGGGTTGGCCCCGTCAATCAGCAGAAACTGGGCGCCGTACTCCTCGAACCGGCCGATGTTGCGGTGACCGGCCGGAAATGCCTTGATGGTGCAGCCCACCCGCTGGCCGATCCACTGGGCATCCTCGATCGACTCGACCCCATGGAGTTGCGCGGCGTGGAGCCCTATCTGGTTGACAATGTCGATCACCCGTTTGGGGGCTTCGTCTCTGAACACCCCGACGGTGAGGATCTCGTGGGGAAGGCGCTTGACGATGTCGGCGACCTCCCCGGGACGCATCTGCCGCGGAGAGGGGGCAAAGACGAAGCCCACCGCGGCGGCCCCCATCCCGACAGCCAAAAGAGCATCGGCTTCGGTGGTGATGCCGCATATCTTGACGAACACTCCATCGGCACGCTCTGTGATCCCGCCACTGATCATGAACGGGCCTCGACCAATTCGGCTACCGCGGCTCGGCGGTCACCCGAACGGACCAGCGTCTCCCCCACCAGCACTCCATCGTAACCGGCGGCGGCCAACCGGGCTGCGTCGTCCGCACCCCGGATACCTGATTCAGCCACAGACACCACATCGGACGGAAAGGTGGATCCGAGCGACATGGCCAGTTCATGATCGACTTCGAACGTGCGCAGATCCCGCTGATTCACCCCGACCAATGTCGCACCCGCGTCCAAGGCCCGATGCAGTTCGGAACCATCATGAACTTCGACCAAAGCCGCCATCGAGAGCCGACCAGCCAGACCGAGAAACGCCGAGAGCTCTTGGCCGCTCAAGGCAGCCACGATCAGCAGAATGGCATCGGCTCCCATCAGCCGCGCATCGCACACGTCGGCCGCCGACACCGTGAAGTCCTTTCGCAGCACCGGAAGTGAACACGCCGCCCGAGCATCTTGCAGATCCTCGGCGGATCCGCCAAAGAACTCCTGGTCGGTGAGGATCGAAAGACAGGCAGCACCACCCGACTCGTACTCGTGCGCCACCGATGCCGGATCGAGGGTCAAGTCGAGATCGCCTTTGGACGGGGACCGGCGCTTGATCTCGGAGATGACAGCCAGGCGGGTAGAGGACCCGGCGGCCACCAATGCATCGGTGAAGGGCCGGGGCTCCGCAGACGCATCTGCCCGGGCCATCAACTCGTCAAGGTCGCGATGGTCATCGGCCGCACGGGCCCGGTGGGCGGTGAGAATGGTGTCGAGGTAGGAGCGCATGACCTCCAAAGACTACCGGGGACCGTTCGGTTGCCTGGCGATCTCCGGGAGCCGGTTCTTCACACTTTCCTAACCTTGCACCTGCCCGGCGGCATCCGGATGGCAGGCTGGAGAACATGGGAAGTGGGGGCGAGACGCTGGTAGTCATCGAAGACGACCACCACATATCTGACCTGGTGGCCATGTACCTCCGGCGGGACGGGTTCCGAGTGCTCCAATCCGACGATGGGGAGACCGGCCTGGCCATCATCGAGCGGGAGCACCCCAAGCTGGTCATCCTCGACATCGGGCTCCCCGGCGAGCTCGACGGTTTCGATGTCTGTCGCCGGCTCCGATCAACCGAATCGCGGGTTGGTGGCGGTGGCGTTGGCGGTAGGACACAGACCGGGTCGGGTACCGGGCCCAACATCCCCGTGCTCATCCTCAGCGCCAGAGATGACGAGATCGATCGGGTCCTCGGGCTCGAGCTCGGGGCGGACGACTATGTGACCAAGCCCTTCTCCGGTCGGGAATTGGTGGCCAGGGTGCACGCCATTCTGCGCCGAACCGACACCGCTCCATCGGCCGACATCCCCTCAGTGGTGGAGGTCGGCCCAATCCACGTAGACCTGGGTCGGCGGGAAGTCCGGGTCGGCGGGGTCCCCGTCGCTTTCACGGCGCGAGAGTTCGACCTGCTGGCCTTCCTCTCGACCAATCTCGGATTGGCCTTGTCGAGGCGTCAACTGCTCAACGGCGTGTGGGGCGATGATTGGTACGGCGACGAACGGACAGTCGATGTCCATGTCCGCCAACTTCGCAAGAAACTGGGAGATGACCTTCCCTTGGTCACCGTGTGGGGCGTTGGGTACCGAATGGGATGAGGCGCCGACTGACCCTCGCCATGCTCCTGCTGGTTGCGGCGACGCTGGTCGTCTCCAGCATCGGGAGCTACTACTTCATCCGGCGGGCCGCTATCTCGACGGCCCAACAGGAGCTGGTGGGTCAAGCACGGGCTATTTCTCGGACCATTTCGGATGGAACCGTCTCCACCCAATTCAGCTTCAAGGATGAACTGAAGGTTCTCGATAACGCCGGCGCCTTCGCCGGTCTCCGGGTGGTCGAACTCCACCCCGACGGAACCATCACCGGTTCGTTGCCCTCGGGTCTCACGCCCCAGATGATCCGCATCCACACCCTGATGGCCGGTCGTCAGACCGCCGGAAGGGTCGGGAGTCGCCTGGTGTTCACGGCCATCCCCACTCCTACGGCCAAGATCACTGCGTATACCCTGCTGTTGGTCATAACCCGAAGAGTCAGCAATCCGGCCGACGGTCTCCGCTATTTCGGGTTGGTGGGTGCGATTGCCCTCCTCATTGCGGCCGCGGTCGCAGTGGGTCTGGCCCGGCGCTTCACCCGGCCCCTGCTTGACGCGGTACGGGCCACCCGCCGCATCGCCGACGGTGATCTGGGGGCAACCGTGGCAGTGGAGCCCCACCTGTATCCCGAGTTCGTCCAATTGGCCGAGTCGATCAACTCGATGGGATCCAGCCTGGGAAGAGCCCGGAACCAAGAGCGCCAATTTCTCCTCTCTGTCTCCCACGAGCTACGCACTCCGCTCACGTCGATCCGGGGGTACGCCGATGCAATCATCGACGGCGCCGCCGAAGACCCGGTCGACGCCGCCGCTGTCATCAGTGGCCAGGCCAGCCGACTGGAACGACTGGTTCAGGACCTGCTCGATCTGGCCAGGTTGGACGCCCATCGGTTTTCGTTGGACATTCAACCGGTCGACTGCACGGATGTTGCCCGACGGGTGGTTGACGGATTTCGGCCACGAGCTGTGGCCCTCGGGCTCGAACTGGCCATCGTCCCGATGGAGGCCACACCGTTGTGGGTGGAAGCCGACGCCGACCGTCTGGGGCAGATAGTGGCCAACCTGGTGGAGAACGCCTCGTCCTTCGCCCACCGGCACATCGTGGTGGGTACCGGAATCGTGGGCCGTGCCCCGGCGATTTGGGTGGTCGACGATGGACCGGGCATTTCTCCCGACAAGTTGGGCCGGGTATTCGACAGGCACTTCACCTCCGATGACTCCGACGGCCGCCGCAAGGGCTCCGGCCTCGGCCTGGCCATCGTTTCCGAGCTGGCCTCGGCCATGGGAGCGCTCGTGGAGGCCGATTCGCCCGTGGCCGACGGGAGAGGGGCTCGCATGGTCGTCCGGCTTCACCCGATCGACGGCAGATCCGTCAATCCCTCGGCGTGAAGAGATAGGTCGAGCTGGCCCGGGCGACCACGACCCGCAGATCGTCAACCACTTCGGCCTCTGCGAACGCTACCCTCCTTCCTCCCGAGACCACCTGGGCGGTGCACTCGAGGACCGCCCCCACCCGGGTGGGGGCCAGAAAACTGGTTTTCATCTCGACATTGGACGAAAACACCTTGCGGCCTGAGGCCACTGCGAAGGTGACCACAGCGGCTCCCATCGCCGAGTCGGCCATGGCGCTGAGAAACCCCCCCTGGATGATGCCTGCCGGGTTGGCAAACCGTTCGTCAGCCGACATTCGCCAGACAGTTCGCCCCGGTTCTGACTTGTCGACACAGGTCATCCCGAGGGTCAATTCGCAGTTGGGTGGAACCTGAATCCGCTGATCGGGCATCCCGTGACGCTACCTCCCGCCATCGCGTCGATACTGACGGTATGAAACCCTCACTCGGGCACCACTGACGTCGATGCCCTTCGCCGGCGCCCTGTCCGAGCACCCCATACCGTCACTGGCCACCGGCGAGGTGATAGGTGCCGTCCTCGAAGCCATCGGGGAACGCCCGGACATCGTGTTCCTCTCGGTCACCCGCCCACACGCCGGCGCCCTCGACGACATCATCACCACGGTGACATCGGTGCTTCATCCCATGGTCACCATCGGCTGCGCGGCGGAGTCGGTGGTGGGGACCGGACATGAGATCGAGGAAACGCCGGCCATCAGCCTGTGGGCCGGTCGGGTGGGCCCTCTGATGCCGGTGACACTGAGGGCAAGCCGGTCTGCCGATGACACCTGGCATTTCTCCGGTTGGCCCGACAAGATCACCATCGAGCCGACCGCCCTCATCCTCGTCGCTGATCCCTTCACCTTTCCGGTCGACCGGTTCTTGAGCTGGATAGGCGATCGTCACCCAGGGCTCCCGGTCATCGGCGGAAATGCGTCGGCCGCGCTCGGGCCCGGGGGAAGCCGGTTGATCGCCGGTGACCGGACGCTCAATGAAGGGGCGGTGGGCGTGCTCATCGGTTCGGGAGTGGAGATGGAGGCGGTGGTATCCCAGGGATGCAGGCCCTACGGCCAACCTCTTACCGTGACCAAGTCGGACCGCAACATCATGTACGAAGTGGCCGGCACCCCCGCCATCGAATCCATGGTCGATCAGATGAAGCACGGCCTTTCTCCGGTAGAGATCGCCGGCCTCGAGCACAACGGCATCCACATCGGACGCCTGATCGATGAGCATCTTGATCAACCCGGACCAGGCGACTACCTCGTCCGCACGGTGATCGGGGTGGACCGCAATACCGGGGCGATGGCAGTGGACGATCGGGTCCCCCTGGGCAGCACTGTCCGCTTTCATCTGCGAGACGCCGAATCGGCCGACCGCGATCTTCACGCCCTCCTCGAGGGACGGCGCGCCGATGGAGCACTGCTGTTCACCTGCAACGGACGAGGCACCCGCCTGTTCGATGAGCCTCATCACGACGCCGCCGTCCTGGCCGGACAGATCGGGCCTGTCCCGGTGGGCGGCTTCTTCGCAGCCGGAGAGGTCGGTCCGGTGGGTGGCCGGAATTTTGTCCATAGTTTCACCGCCTCGATCGCCCTGTTTCGGGACAGGTGACCGGATCGGTTCCACCATCCCGGATCACTGACCGTCCGCTTCACCAATCGGGCCTTCGGCCGATAGGGTGACCTTTGATGACAGTGACCAACCCCTTGACGCCTGACGTCCCTCGTGACACCGACCTCGAGCAACTCGGGATCAACGTGATCCGGGGATTGGCCATGGACGCTCCTCGAGCCGCAAACTCCGGCCACACGGGAACGGCGATGGCACTGGCACCGCTGGCCCACGTGCTGTTCACCCGGGTCATGCGTCACGACCCTTCTGAGCCACACTGGCCGGACCGCGACCGGTTTGTCCTGTCCAACGGTCATGCCTCGATCCTGTTGTACTCCATGCTCTATCTCTGTGGATACGGGTTGACCCTTGACGACCTCCGTGCTTTCCGACAGTTCGGAAGTCATACTCCCGGGCATCCCGAGATCCACCTGACCACGGGTTTGGAGGTCACCACCGGTCCTCTCGGCCAGGGATTCGCCAATGGTGTCGGCATGGGGATCGCCGAGCGGTGGTTGCGATCCCACTTCTCCCCCGAGATCGTCGACCACCACACCTACGTGATCGCCGGAGACGGATGTTTGGAGGAAGGCATCTCCCACGAGGCCGCCTCTCTGGCCGGGCATCTCGCTCTCGGACGCTTGGTGTACATCTACGACAACAACCACATCACCATCGACGGTCCCACCGAGCTCTCCTACTCGGACAATGTGGCCGAGCGATTTTCCGCTTACGGATGGGGGGTGGACGACATCGGCGAGGTGGCCAATGACGTCGACGCCATCGAAGCCGCCCTCGTCCGGGCCAAGGCCGATGAGGACCGGCCCACCTTGCTCATCCTCCGTAGTCACATCGGATATCCGTCTCCCCACCTGACCGATAACGCCAAGGCCCACGGTGATCCGTTCAGCGTGGAAGAGATCCGGCTCACCAAGGAGATCCTTGGCCTCGACGTCGACGAGACATTCTGGGTCCCGGATGCGGTGCTCGACCTCTACCGCCGGTGCATTCCGCGGGGCCGCTCATTCCGGGCAGCTTGGCAGGAGCGGTTTGAGCGGTGGGATGGCGACAAAGCCGTCTGGGACGCGGCTCAACGGGGGCACGGCCTCGAAGGCTGGGAGTCGAAACTGCCCTCGTTCACTCCCGACGATGGTCCGATGGCCACCCGACAAGCCATGAAGGCGTGCCTCGATGCCACCGGCGACGTCATCCCCGGCGTCATTGCCGGGAGCGCTGACCTCACCGGCAATACAGGCATGGCCATGGAAGGCGGCCTGGCCCAATCGGTCGAGGAGCCGGGTGGCAGCCTCGTCCACTACGGAATACGTGAGCACGGCATGGGCGGTGTCATGACCGGCATCGCCTCCCACGGCGGCATGCTTCCGATCGGTGGCACCTTCTTCGTGTTCAGCGACTACATGCGCGGAGCGGTGCGGGTTGCAGCACTCTCCGAAGCCCACGTGATCTACTCGTGGACCCACGACTCCATCGGGCTGGGCGAGGACGGGCCGACCCACCAACCGATCGAACAGCTCGCCGCCATGCGGGCCATGCCCCAACTCAGGGTGATCCGGCCGGCTGACGCCAACGAGATGGCGCAGGCGTGGAGAATTGCCGTCAACAGCGACGGTCCCACCGCGTTGATCCTGACCCGTCAGAAGGTCCCCGTACTGTCGGAGTCCGTCGAACGCGCCAGGGAGGGTGTCGAGCGAGGCGGATATGTCCTTCGTGACCCCCTCACCGGCGCTCCCGACATCGTCCTCATCGGAACCGGAAGCGAGGTCCAGGTCTGTCTCGGAGCGGCAGACCTGTTGGCGGCCGGAGGAACAACTGCCCGAGTGGTATCCCTGCCCTCGTGGGATCTCTTCGCTCGACAGACCGAGACCTACCGGAACGAAGTGCTGCCGGCCGGTATCCCCCGGCTCAGCGTCGAAGCTGCCTCCTCGTTCGGCTGGGATCGCTATGCCGACGCTTTCGTGGCCATCGATCACTTCGGTGCCTCGGCACCCGGGGAGGTCAACATGCACGAGTTCGGCTTTACCCCCGAGCACGTTGCCGAACGGGCCAATGAGCTCCTTGCCGGCCGACCTGCATCTTGACCACCAGGAGTCGGCCATCCCAAAGATGTCGAAAGGACAACCGTGACCAAACTGAATGATCTGTTTGACCAACAGGGGCAGAGCCCGTGGTTGGACAACCTCCGCCGTGATTGGCTCCAGAATGGCAAACTGGCCGAGTTGGTCAGCGAGGGCATCCGTGGGGTGACGTCCAATCCGACCATCTTCGCCAAGGCGATCTCAGGTCAGGACACCTACGACGAAGAGTTCAAGTCCCTCATCGCCACCACGTCAGTGGAAGGCGCATACTGGCACCTGGTCATCGACGACATCAACAACGCGCTCGCAATCCTCCGGCCGGTGTACGACTCGTCCAAGGGCGGCGACGGCTATGTCTCCGTGGAGGTGGCCCCATCATTGGCCCACGACACCGACGGAACCATCGACGCCGCCCGGGGTCTCCATGAGCGGATCAACCAACCCAACGTCTTGGTCAAGATCCCGGCCACCGCCGAAGGGATCCCGGCCATCCACAAGATGATCTCCGAGGGACGGAGCATCAATATCACGTTGATCTTCAGCATCTCGCGCTACGACCAGGTCATCGAGGCCTACATCTCGGGGCTCGAGGCGTACGCTGCCTCGGGCGCCTCTGATCTCTCGGCGGTGGCCAGCGTCGGCTCATTCTTCGTGAGCAGAGTCGACACCGAGGTGGACCGGAGGATCGAGGCGGTGGCCGGACAAGACGGTGATCTCTCCGGGCTGCGCGGGCGGGCGGCGGTGGCGCAGGCCCGCCAGGCCTTCGGGTTGTTCACCCAGCGCTTTTCGGGCGAGCGCTGGGATGCGCTCGCCGCCAAAGGAGCCCACGTGCAACGCCCGCTGTGGGCGTCCACTTCCACCAAGAACCCGGCTTACCCTGACCTGGCCTACGTCGATACCCTCATCGGCCCCGACACCGTCAACACATTGCCGGATGCCACCATCACGGCCTTCCTTGATCACGGCACGGTATCCCGGACCATCGACACGGACTTCACCGGAGCCGACCAGGTGATGTCGGCATTGGCCGATGCCGGCATCGACATGGAGGACGTGGGGCAGACACTCGAGTCCGAAGGGGTCGCCTCGTTCTCCAAGTCCTTCGACGAGTTGATGCAGTCCCTGACCGACAAGGCGAGTGCCCTGAGCGCGTGATGTACCCCAATCTGATGTACTCCAATCTGAAGACAGTGAGGAACGGATCATGAAGATCGCCATGGTCGGCTTGGGCAAGATGGGCGCCAACATGACCCAACGTCTTATCGAGCACGGGATCGAAGTCGTCGCCTTCGACCTCTCCGACAAGGCCAGAGAAGCGGTAGCCGGATTCGGCGCCGACCCGGCGACCACGCTCGAAGAGATGACGGCGAAGCTGCCCACTCCGCGGGTGGCCTGGGTTATGGTTCCCGCCGGCGAGGCCACCAACTCCACCATCACCACGTTGGCCGGACTATTCGAGTCGGGTGATGTCATCATCGATGGTGGAAACTCCAACTACAAGGAGACAGCACCACTGGTGGAGTCGTTGGCAGCCCGGGGCATTGCCCTGGTCGACGCCGGGACCTCCGGGGGCATTTGGGGACTCAAGGAGGGCTACTGCCTCATGGTCGGGGGCACCAAGGAAGCTGTGGCCATCGCCGAGCCAGTGTTTTTGGCCCTGGCTCCCGAGGGCGGGTACGCCCACGTCGGTCCTCCCGGAGCTGGGCATTTCGTCAAAATGGTGCACAACGGTATCGAGTACGGCCTTATGCAGGCGTACGCCGAGGGTTTCGAGATCATGTCGGAGGCACCCGAATTCGACCTCGACCTGCACGAGATCTCTGCCATCTGGCGGTACGGTTCGGTCGTCCGGAGCTGGCTCCTCGAACTGGCCGAACGGGCCCTCCGCCCCGAGTCAGGCTTCGACCAGATCGAAGGCGTCGTCGTTGACTCCGGGGAAGGGCGATGGACTGTCGAAGAGGCCATCAATCGAGGAGTCTCCGCCCCGGTGATCTCGTCGGCCCTGTTCGCCAGGTTCGCGTCCCAAAAGAAGGACGCATTCGGTCTCCGGCTCATCTCCGCCCTCCGTAACCAGTTCGGTGGCCACGCCTTCACGACCGGCGCCGGGACCCAGGGCGGCGAAACCTCCACACCCACGTGAGCGACTCGGAGAGTACGTCAAGCGAAGCCAAGGGAAAAAAGCGGACCCTGGCTCCGGTACTGTCGAAAGCCCCGCCGGTGGCCCTGGTTATTTTCGGTGCCTCAGGCGACCTCGCCGCTCGAAAGATACTTCCGGCGCTCTCGCGGCTGGCCGACCGGGGGATGCTCGACGACGGGTTCACCCTCATCGGCGTCGCCCGGACCGAGTGGACCGACGAGGAGTTCCGGGCCCACGTGGCCGAGGCCACCCCTGACGGTGGGCCAAAGTGGAAGGCAGTCACCGAACGGTTCAAGTACGTCACCGGCGAGTACGACCATCCCGATACGTTCGATCAGCTGAAGTCCCACCTCGACGAAGCCGACCGGATCGACGGCACAGACGGCAACCGCCTCTACTACCTCGCCACCATTCCGGACGTGTTCGGCCTGGTGGCCAGCGCCCTGGCCATCCACGGTTGCGCGCAACCGCCAACCGAGGGCAACTTCTGCCGCTTGGTGGTGGAGAAGCCATACGGGCGGGATCTGCAGAGTGCCCTGGATCTGGACGAACAGGTCCATACCGCATTCGACGAGAGCCAGGTTTTTCGCATCGACCATTACATGGGGAAGGAGACTGTACAGAACGTACTGGCACTCCGCTTCGCCAATGCCATCTTCGAGCCGATCTGGAACCGCCGCTACGTCGAGCAAGTACAGATCACCGTGGCCGAGAGTCTCGGCGTAGAACATCGCGGTGGGTTCTATGAGACAGCCGGGGCACTCCGGGACATCGTTCAGAATCACGTCATGCAGGTGCTGGCCCTCACCCTCATGGAGTCGCCCACCAGCACCGACGCCGACAGGGTGCGTGACGAGAAGGTCAAGCTCCTTCAGGCCATTGCCATCCCCACCCCTGATGAAGCCGTCGATAGATCGGTACGGGGCCAGTACATCGCCGGAACCATCGACGGCGACGACGTCATCGGATACCGCCAAGAGGAGGATGTCTCCCCCGACAGCGAGACCGAGACATATCTCGCCCTGCGCCTCAGCGTGAACAACTGGAGATGGGAGGGCGTGCCCATCCATGTGCGCACCGGCAAGAGGCTCCCAGCCCGGGTCACCGAGGTGGTACTCCAGTTCAGACGGGCACCCTTTCTCCTATTCGATCAACGGGCCAGCCGGGACCTCCGTCCCAATGCACTCATCTTGCGCATTCAGCCCGACGAGGGGATCAGCCTCGAGTTCGGAGCCAAGGTCCCCGGCGAGAAGTTCCATATCCGTTCGGTAGCGATGGACTTCTCCTACGCTGAAGCGTTTGCCGGCGCCGAAGCCGCCGGCGGCTATGAACGACTCCTGTACGACGCCATGGTCGGGGATGCCACCTTGTTCATCCGCTCCGACGAAGTACAGCAAGCCTGGCGGATCGTCGACCCCTACTTGCAGGCGTGGTCGGAGCCAGGCGGCGCACTGCACACCTACGCGGCCGGGACCTGGGGGCCTCATTTGGCGGAGATACTGGTGGAACGATCGGGCAACGCCTGGCGTAACCCGGAGATCGACCTCGAACTCGCCGGAGGCCGAGTGACCGGACTTCCGCAATGACGGTAGACCCATCGCCATGATCGGCGGGGTGCAGGTTGTGGATTCGGTGGCCGATGCCTTTGCCACCCTGGTCAGCGACGTCTTGGCTCGCCCCCGACGTGGTGGGTTCTCCCTGTTCTTGTCGGGGGGGCCGACCGCTGGCGAGGCCTACCGACGCCTGGCCCATAGATCGGCGAAGAAAGTGGATTGGGCCGGCGTCGACGCTTATTGGAGCGATGAGCGGTGTGTGCCGATCGACCACGCCGACTCCAACTATCGGCTTGGCCGACAGAACCTCCTCGACCTGGTGGGGCCATTGCGATCGGACCATCCGATGTACCGATCGGGAACGCCTGCTGACGCCGCCGCCGACTACCAACATCAGTTGAGCGAGTTGTCGTCGTTCGACCTGGTCCATTTGGGCATGGGTCCCGACGGGCACTGCGCCTCCCTCTTCCCGGGTTCGGACACACTCGACATCGAGGACCCCGGCATCCTCGTAGTTGCCAATCGCGACCCGAACGCCAACAATCCATACGATCGGATTACCCTCACCCTTCCCGCCATCGCCCGCGCTCGCCTGGTTGTCTTTACGGTGGCCGGAACATCCAAGCGCCACGCCTTCTCCCAGATCGTCTCCGGAGATGATCTGCCGGCAGCCAGGGTGTCTGCGGATGAAGTGGTGTGGCTGGTCGACGCCGACGCTGCGGGTGACAGTGTTGCCTCCTGAGCATGCCCGGTCCGGTCACGGCCATGACCGCCTCCGGTAGGGTGGCGGCGATGCCCGCCGACCATGGCTCTTTCTCAGTGCTCGCGGAGGTCTCGACCTCTGCGGTACTCGACATGGATGACCTTCTCCGTGCCGATCTGTCGACGCTCCAAGCGCGGGCTCGCCAGATTCGCGACGGAATCCACGGCAACCGTGTCACGTTCTCCCCCAAGGTGTTCATCCCCCTCACCATGTTGTGCCGGGATCGTTGTGGCTACTGCACGTTCGCCAAAGCGCCGGCCAGGGTGGAGTCCCCGTACCTCTCCATCGGCGATGTGCTCGACCTCGCCCGTGCCGGGCAAGCAGCCGGGTGTCACGAGGCACTGTTCACCTTGGGCGAGGGTCCCGAAGACCGGTATCCGGATGCCCGCCAATGGCTCAGCGATCGCGGCTACTCCTCGACCGTCGACTACCTGGTGGCCGCGTGCAAGGTGGTCCTCGACGAGACGGGGCTTCTCCCCCACGCCAACGCCGGCGCATTGACGGGCGAAGAGTTGGCCCGGCTCCGGGATGTTTCAGCCAGCCAGGGCATGATGATCGAATCGGTGAATCCCGACCTGGCCGCTCACCGATCCGCCCCCGACAAGACCCCAGCCCGGCGTCTGGCCACGATGGAAGCCGCCGGAGAGGCGGCCGTCCCCTTCACCACCGGCCTCCTGGTCGGCATCGGAGAGTCGCGCCTGGACCGCATCGCCACCCTGCAAGCCATTGCCGACAGCCACCTGCGTCATGGCCATGTCCAAGAGGTCATCGTCCAGAACTTCCTGCCAAAACCGGGCACCTCGATGCACCAAGCACCCCCCTGTCCGCCCGATGAGTTCCTCTGGAGCATCGCGGTGGCTCGGTTGTTGCTTCCAGCCGACATTCACCTACAGGCACCTCCCAATCTCTCCGACGACCTGGCCTCGCTGTTGGCATCGGGAATCGACGACTGGGGTGGGGTGTCTCCCGTCACCGCCGATCATGTGAACCCCGAACGCGCCTGGCCGGCCCTCAGTATTCTGAGGGCCGCAACCGAGGCCGATGGACATACGCTGGCGCCGCGGCTGACCATCTATCCCGAGTTCGCCCTCGATCCCGATCGATGGCTGGCCGACACCATGCGATTCCCCGTGCTCGACGCCTCGGACGCCGAGGCCTTGGGCAGGGACCACCCATGGAGCTCAGGAGGAGAGTCGCTCCCACCTGAGATCCTCGGCCCTTTCACCGGAGTGGTGCTCGGGAAGCCCCCGGTGGCTACGCTCCCCTCGACCGGGAGCGCGGTTGGCGAAGTGCTGGCATCGGTGGAGGCCGGCGAGGAGGTGGACGAAGACCAGATCGTGACGCTCTTTGGTGCCCGTGGCCCTGAGGTCCGTTCCATCGCCGCCGTGGCTGACGGCCTGCGGGCCGAGATCATCGGCGATGAGGTGACCTTCGTCGTCAATCGCAATATCAACTACACCAACGTGTGCACCTTCAAGTGCAAGTTCTGCGCGTTCTCCAAGGGCCCTCTGTCCCTCAACCTAAGAGGAACCCCCTATCTGTTGGAGCTCAGCGAAATCTCCGATCGGGTCCGCGAGGCCGAAGATCGCGGCGCCACCGAAGTCTGTCTTCAGGGAGGTATCCACCCGAAGTTCGACGGTGACTACTACCTCGAGGTGATCAAAGCCGTCCGAGAGGCGTCCGAGACGATTCACATTCACGGCTTTACCGCTCTGGAAGTAACTGAAGGAGCCAAGCGCAACGGTGTCTCGTTGGCCTCCTATCTTACGACCCTCCGCGATGCCGGCCTCAAGACCCTTCCCGGCACGGCAGCCGAGATTCTCGATGACGAAGTCCGGGCCGTTCTCTGCCCCGACAAGATCAACACCGAGGAGTGGCTCCACGCCCACCGGACCGCTCACAGTGTGGGACTGCGGTCGAACGTGACCATCATGTTCGGGGCCATCGAACACCCCCGTTCGTGGGCCCGTCATCTCACCCGGACCCGGGCGCTCCAACGGGAGACGGGCGGGTTCACCGAGTTCGTGCCCCTCCCCTTTGTCCATATGGCGACGCCCATCTACCTGCAGAAGAAGTCACGACGCGGACCAACCTTTCGGGAGACCCTGCTGATGCATGCCGTGGGGCGGATCGCCTATCGGGACACCATCGAGAATATCCAGATCAGTTGGGTGAAGATGGGCGTTGAGGGGGTGCGTCAACTCCTCAGAGCCGGCGTCAACGACCTCGGGGGCACCCTGATGGACGAGAACATCTCGCGGGCGGCCGGGGCGAGTCATGGCCAGATGATGGATGTCGAGGGTTTCCGGTCCATTGTTGCCCCGCTGGGCCGTACTTTGGCCCAGCGCACCACCCTGTACGGACGGGTTCCACCCGCCGCTGCCCATGCACCCGCCGCTGCCGTTCTCTGACACCGCGACATGACGCCAGCCGACCCAGCCGGGACACCATCGGATCAAGACGCGGTCACCCGGATGGTCGAGGCGCTGATACCCACCTCGGTACCCGCATCTCAGCGGCGGCTCTTTGACTCGATGCTGGGCACCATTTACCAGATGGCAGCGGAACACACCGATGTGGTCGACCTGAAGATCGCCAACGCGGCTCTGGGGGAAATGGCCGAGGCGTTCCGGGTCTTTCGCCCGTTCCGACACGAACGGAAGGTAACCATCTTCGGCTCTGCCCGCACCCAGCCGGATCACGGCGCCTACGAACGCGCCCGGGACCTCGCCGCCTCCATGGCCGCATTCGGATGGATGGTGGTCACCGGTGCCGGGCCCGGGATCATGGCCGCAGGTATGGAAGGTGCGGGACGTGAACACTCCATCGGGGTCAACATTCGGCTGCCGTTCGAACAGGGGACCAATTCCTTCATTGCCCAAGACCCGAAGCTGGTCCAAATGCAGTACTTCTTCACGAGAAAACTGATGCTCATCAAGGAGTCCCATGGCTTCGTAGCTCTGCCCGGCGGATTCGGCACCCTGGATGAGAGTTTCGAACTGCTCACCTTGTTGCAAACGGGAAAGGGAATGCCGGCACCGCTGGTATTGCTCGATATCCCCGGGGATGCCTACTGGTCAGGTTGGGATCGTTTTCTCGAAGAGGTAGTTGTCCCCAAAGGGCTTGTCTCCGCCGACGACAGGGCGTTGTTCATCATCACCGACGACATCGACGAGGCCACTTCGGAGTTGGTCGGCTTCTACCGCAATTACCAGTCGTGCCGGTGGGTCGGCAACCTGCTGGTGATCCGCATGCTGGTGGCGCCGGACAAGGCGGAGTTGGCCAGCCTCAACCGCCGGTTCGGCGACATCGTCGACGGCCCTATCCGACACACCAAACCCTTCGCCCCGGAGCGGTCCGACAACGATCACCTCGACCAGCCCCGCCTGGCTCTCCGTTTCGATCGAACTCATTACGGCCGACTTCGTCAACTGATCGATGCGCTCAACTTGTGCACAGGTGGTGGTAGTTGACGAGAGGGCCCGGTGACCGGCGCAAGGAGTCGTGAGCCTCGACGACTACAGATCGGTCCCTGGTGATTGCCGGAACCGGAACCGGCGGATTGGCAGTTGCCGGCCCGAATGCTTCGGACTGATCGGCGGGAGACCCCGGCCGGTTCGGAATGGGCCGTTACGGGCCATCGATCGACTCCGATCCCGACGCGGCAGCGAGAGAAGGTCCGCCCAGCAGTTGGGCCGCCTTTTCCACGGCTCGACGGGCCCGGGTGATTCGTCTTTCCTCCGCCACCAACACCGGGTCCGGTGCTTCCCCGGCTCGCACCGACTCCGAGGCGACCCGCAGGTGGGCCAGGGCCAGATCGGCCAACCTGTCCGAGATCGCCGCCAATTGATCGGCGATTGCCTCGCTGTCGCCGTTCATTCTCCCGGGGCGGCCGATGGAACGCCGACATCGACGATGTCGAGCTTCCCGTCGGCATTTTGCGCCCGAATCACCTTCTTGTCGAACTTTCCCACGCTTGTCTTGGGGAGTTCATCGAGGAACACCCACCGTTCTGGCACCCACCAGCGTGACACCCGACCCTGGAGATGGGCCACCAGGTCATCTGCGGTGACCGTCGAGCCTTCGCCTCGAACGACTGCCACCAACGGACGCTCACTCCATTTCGGGTCCGGGACGGCGACGACAGCCGCCTCGAACACTCCGGGATGGGACATGACCTCGTTCTCCAATTCCACCGAAGAGATCCACTCCCCGCCGGACTTGATGACGTCCTTGGTTCGGTCGCTGATCTGCATAAAGCCCTTCTGGTCCAACCAACCGACATCGCCGGTACGGAGCCAACCGTCGTGGAAGCGCTCGGGACTCGGCTCCCCGTAGTACGAGGCGGTGACCCACGGGCCCCGAACCTCGAATTCTCCAACCGTTTCGCCGTCACGGGGTAGCACGGTGCCGTCCTCTGCGCAGATGCGGATCTCGACCCCGGGGACGATCCGACCGGTCTTCGCCCGCCAATCCATCTCCTCCTCGGGCGGTGTGCCCCGGGGCGGAAAGGCAAGGGCACACAATGGGCTGGTCTCGGTCATACCCCAACCCTGGATCATTGCGATGCCGAACTGTTCCTCGAAACGCTCGATGAGATGGCGCGGAACAGCGGCGCCGCCGACCGTGACCGCCCGCAGCGACGACAGATCGACCGGATTGGAATCGGCGTACCGCAACAGGTCATTCCAGATGGTGGGGACGCCCGCTGACAGTGTGGGTCGATGGAGAGCGATCATGGCGGCCAGGGGGCCGGCCTGAAGGTACTGCTGGGGCATCACCATGTCGGCGCCGGTCATGAACGCTCCATAGGGGGTACCCCAGGCATTGGCGTGGAACATCGGAACGATGGTAAGGACACGATCCCGTTCATTGATACCCAACGACGACGCAGAGGTGATCGCCATGGAATGCAGATAGGTGGACCGATGGCTATAGGCGACGCCTTTCGGATTCCCGGTAGTGCCCGAGGTGTAACACATGGCGGCAGCTTGGCGTTCATCCAGTTCCGGCCATTGGAACCCCGGCTGTTCCGCGGCCAGCAGCTCGTCGTAGTCGAGGGTGTTCCCCAACGCATCTGGGTCACCCACCCCGACCACTATGAAGTGCTTGACGGTGGTGAGCTGATCTCGTACCCGTGCCAACAGGGGAATCAACGAGGCGTCGACGATGATCGCCTTGTCTTCCGCATGATTGACGACATAGGCCAGTTGTTCGGGAAAGAGCCGGATGTTCAAGGTGTGCATCACGGCCCCCATGGCCGGGATGCCCAGATAGGCCTCGAGGTGGGTCTGATTGTTCCAAAGGAACGTACCCACCCGGTCACTGTCGCCGATCCCCAACCGTGACAACGCCGCGGCCAGACGCTCTGACCGCTCAGCCACTTCAACAAACGAGGCCTCGGAGGCTTCGCCGTCCGGCCCGGTGATCGTCACCACCAAACTGTCTCCATAGACCTGCTGTCCGTGACGCAGGATGCCACTCACGAGCAACGGGGCATCCTGCATGGTGCTGAGCACAGTTGGTCCTCCTCTGGTTATGATCCGCAAACTCGGGATTCAGCCTACCGACCCTGGCGCCTCGAGGTCGGAGGGGCCGGATGGCCCGCCGGGTAATACCCGGGTGCAGCCCTTGATCGATGATGCAATCGGTGTTCTACTTCTTTGAGCCGCAGTGTGTTCCCCGACCATCCCGGTGGTTTGGTTCGGGTGTCACCATCCAATCGTTTCGGCAGTCGCACTGACCCTCTGAGCCCGGCAACTCACTCTCGTACGGCGAGTGGCACCGAGGTCTCAGGGATGGGCAAGGCACTGATGGTCATGGGTGCGCTTCTGGCTGCCGTGGTGGTGGGAATGGTCTTGGTGGTCACGGTGGTGATGAGCCAAGGTTCAACTTCCGGACAGGGTTCTGCCGATTCGGGCGGAACGGCTGTGGTGGCAACCGCAAGTGGAAGTCCGGGTTCAGGAGGTACCAGCCCCGGACCGGCCATACCCCCTGATTGGCTCCCTCTCTATCAGCAGGCCGCCGGAACCTGTTCTGAAATGTCGTGGCCGGTACTGGCCGCCATCGGAACCGTCGAATCAGACAGTGGCCAATCGACCGCTCCCGGCGTCTGGTCGGGTTCCAACAGCGCCGGTGCCGAAGGACCTATGCAGTTCGAACCGGCTACCTTCGCCGCCTATGCCATTGTCGGACCAGGCGGAGCACAGCCGGCGTCGCCTTATGACCGAATCGACGCGGTGTACACGGCATCGGCTCTCCTGTGTGCAAACGGGGCCGGATCGCCGGCCACCCTCAGTGCCGCAATCACTGACTACAACCATTCGAGCATCTACGTGAACACCGTGCTCACCCTGGCTCTGGCGTTCGGTGACGCACCACAGACCACCGGAACGGTGGTGGCCACCTTGTCATTCGCGGCCCAGCAGCTGAATACTCCCTACCTCTGGGGTGGCACCGGGTCTGGAGGCTTCGACTGCTCAGGGCTCACCCAGGCCGCCTATGAGAATGCCGGCATCGATCTTCCCAGGGTGGCTCAAGATCAGTTCGACGCCGGACCTTCCGTTTCGGGTGGCGCACCGGTAGCGCCCGGGGACCTCATCTTCTTCGGTGACGGAACCTCGGGGATCGACCACGTCGGTCTCTATGTCGGAGGGGGCGAGATGATCGATGCTCCCCACACCGGGGCGTTGGTCCGTTTCGACAATGCCGACTGGTCAGGTTTCGTAGGGGCCACCCGCCCGGGCGGTTGAGCCCGGTATCGCGATCCGGATTGGCAGCACTTCGGTGATGCATGAGAACTTCCGACTTGGGAGTGGGTCAAGTGTCCGCCTCCCATCCGCCCCTTCCCTTCCATCCCTCCCATACCGACAACCGTCCGTTGCGTCTCGACTACCTCAGGGCCAGCTGTCCGGGAAGGATCGGAGCCGGCAGGGATGTCTGCCCCATGAGGTAACGATCCACTGCCGAAGCGGCTGAACGTCCTTCGGCGATAGCCCACACAATGAGGCTCTGTCCTCGGGTCATGTCGCCGCACACGAAGACCCCTTCGACGTTGGTCGACCACGATGCATCAGCGACCACGTTGCCGCGGGAGCTCAACTCGATCCCCAGATCGGCAATCATGCCGCCCTGCTCTGGACCCAGGAACCCCATTGCCAACAGCACCAGCTCGCAAGGAAGTTCGAAGCCCGATGCGGGGACGGGTTCGAATGCCGGATGTCCCTGCTCGTTGTAGGCCAGCTCCACCTCCTCACCCCGAAGAGCCCGGACACTTCCGTTCTCATCGGAGAGGCACTCCACGGTGGTCACTGCGAACAGGCGTTCACCACCCTCCTCGTGGGCAGCCGAGGTCCGAAGAATGAGGGGCCAGGTCGGCCACGGATTGTTCCCGACCCTGTGCCTCGGGGGCTCGGGCATGATCTCGAGCTGGTGCACCGCCAAAGCACCCTGCCGATGAACGGTGCCCAAGCAGTCGGCCCCGGTATCCCCACCGCCGATGATGACCACATGTTTGCCTGCGGCGGAGATCGGTGAGACGTCCAGCAATCCCTCCTGGACCATGTTCGACGGCTTCAGATACTCCATAGCCCGGTGAATACCCGCGAGCTCACGACCCGGGACCGGCAGGTCGCGGGGCAGCGTCGCTCCTCCGGCCAGCACCACCGCGTCGAATTCATCCACCAATGACTGGGCGCTGACCACCGAGGCGTTGGCGGCCGCGGCCCCGGAAACCTCGCAGGCCGGCTGGCCGACCGAGATCCCGCACCGGAACTCCACACCCTCGGCCTTCAACTGGCCGAGTCGGCGGTCGAGCACCGCCTTTTCCATCTTGAACTCCGGGATCCCGTATCGGAGCAGCCCGCCGGGCTTCTCTGCCCGTTCGAATACCACCACATCGTGACCGGCCCGGGCCAACTGCTGCGCGGCGGCCATCCCCGAAGGTCCGGATCCGACAATGGCGACGCGTTTTCCGGTGGCGGTCACGGCATTGACCGGCTTCACCCAACCTTCCGACCATGCCCGCTCGGCAATCTCGTACTCGATCCGCTCGATGGCCACCGGATCGGCGTTGATCCCGAGCACGCACGATCCTTCACACGGGGCCGGGCACAGACGTCCGGTGAAGTCGGGAAAGTTGTTGGTGGCATGCAGCCGCTGGATCGCCTCCGACCAGTCGCCCCGGTAGACCAGGTCGTTCCACTCGGGAATCAGGTTCCCAAGCGGACAGCCCTCGTGGCAAAAGGGAATCCCACATTCCATGCACCGGGCTCCCTGATGTTGAGTTTCTTCGGGCGGAAACGGCTCATAGACTTCTTTCCAGTCACGCAACCTCACGTGCACCGGGCGCCGGTTGGGAAGCTCCCGGTCGAACTTCAAGAATCCGGTGATGTCACCCACGGGACACCTCCATCACCGCTTCGTCTGTCGAGCGACCTTCGGCCACCGCCTTCTCCGTTGCCTCGAGAACCCGGCGGTAGTCCCTCGGCATCACCTTGACGAACTGCTCAGAGTTGCTCATCCAATCAGCCAGAATGGCGCGAGCCACCTCCGACCCTGTCTCGCCGACGTGCATGGTGATCCTGTCCTTCAGCCAGGTTCGATCATCGGCGGACACCGGCTCAAGATCAACCATGTCCGGGTTGTACTGCCGCCCCAGCTCATCGGATGTGTCGTAGACGAAGGCCACCCCGCCCGACATTCCGGCACCGAAATTTCGTCCGGTGGGACCGAGAATCACCACCCGCCCACCCGTCATGTACTCACAACCGTGGTCACCGACACCTTCCACCACGGCGATGGCTCCCGAATTGCGCACGCAAAAGCGCTCGCCCACCTGCCCACGGAGGAAGACGTCCCCGGCGGTGGCGCCATAGAGAATCACATTCCCGGCCACGATATTTTCCTCGGCGGCGAAGGGTGAGTCCTCCGGAGGCCGCACGATGATACGCCCACCCGAAAGTCCCTTGCCCAGGTAATCGTTGGCGTCGCCGAATAAGCGCATGGTGACACCCCTGGGTACAAACGCCCCGAAACTCTGCCCGGCCGAACCGCGAAAGGTAAGGTCAATGGTGCCGTCAGGCAGTCCAGTGCCACCGTGGCGACGAGTGATCTCGTACCCGAGCAATGTCCCGACGGTTCGATCCACGTTGGTCACCGCCAGGTCCGCAGTGACCGGCGTACCACTCTCGATGGCTGACCGGCATGCGTCCATAAAAGAATGATCGAGGGCCCGATCGAGTCCGTGATCCTGTTTCTGAGTGCAATGGCGCACCGCGCCCTCGGGTAGTTCCGGTTCCATCAGAACAGGCGTCAGATCCAACCCCGCCGCCTTCCAATGGGTGATGGCATCGGCAGTATCGAGCAGATCGACTCGGCCGATGGCCTCCTCGATTGAGCGCAGGCCGAGCGCGGCCAGGTACTCCCGCACCTCTTGGGCGATGTATTCGAAGAACGTCTCCACGAACTCGGGGGTTCCGGTGAATCGCTTTCGCAACTCGGGGTTTTGGGTAGCGATGCCCACCGGGCAGGTATCGAGGTGGCAGACCCGCATCATGATGCAGCCGGAAACCACCAGTGGGGCGGTGGCGAATCCAAACTCCTCAGCGCCGAGGAGAGCCCCGACAATGACGTCCCTGCCGGTTTTCATCTGCCCATCCACCTGCACCACGATGCGATCACGAAGGCCGTTGGCCAACAGGGTCTGCTGGGTCTCAGCCAAGCCGAGCTCCCACGGGATCCCGGCATGCTTCTGTGACGTGAGCGGAGTCGCTCCGGTGCCTCCGTCGTGGCCCGAGATCAACACCACATCGGAGTGCGCCTTGGCCACCCCGGCCGCCACCGTACCCACGCCCACCTCGGCCACCAGTTTCACGTGGATGCGGGCCCGCGGATTTGCAGACTTCAGATCGTGGATGAGTTGGGCAATGTCCTCGATGGAGTAGATGTCATGGTGAGGGGGTGGAGAGATGAGCCCCACACCCGGGGTCGAAAACCGGGTCTTGGCGATCCATGGGTAGACCTTGTGCCCGGGGAGTTGACCTCCCTCCCCTGGCTTGGCTCCCTGGGCGATCTTGATCTGGATGTCGTCAGCGTTGACCAGGTACTCGGAGGTCACGCCGAATCGACCCGATGCCACCTGCTTGATGGCGCTTCGCCGTAGATCCCCATTGGCATCAGCGGTGAAGCGGTCGGCATCCTCTCCGCCTTCACCGGTATTGGACCTGCCGCCCAGTCGGTTCATGGCGATGGCCAGTGTCTCGTGAGCCTCGGCCGAAATCGATCCGTAGGACATGGCGCCGGTTGAGAATCGGGCCAGGATGGCCGAGATCGGCTCCACCTCCTCGATGGGGATGGCTGTTCTCCCTCCCTCCCCGCCCGCCTTCAACCGAAGGAGCCCGCGCAGGGTGGCGAGCTCGGTCGACTGGTCGTCGACCGCCTTGGTGTACTCCTTGAAGACCTCATACCGTTTCGAACGGGTGGCATGCTGCAGTTTGAACACGCTCTTCGGGTTGAAGAGATGGACTTCGCCCTCGCGGCGCCACTGGTATTCCCCACCGCCCTCACGGTCCCGGTGAGCCAATTCGGTGGGTTGGGCCATATGCATCGTGCGATGCCGGGCCGCCACTTCCTCCGCAATCACATCGAGCCCCACCCCACCGATCCGGGACACCGTCCCGGTGAAGTACTCGTCGATGACATCGTGGGCCAGTCCCACCGCCTCGAACGCCTGTGCGCCCGTATACGACGCCACTGTCGAGATGCCCATCTTCGACATCACCTTGACGATTCCCTTTGATGCCGCCTTGATGTAGTTGCGTTGCGCCTGGCGGGGTGTGACTCCGGCCAACAAACCGGAGGCGATCATGTCGTCGATGGTCTCGAAGGCCAGGTACGGGTTGATGGCGGCGGCCCCGAATCCCTTCAGGAGGGCCATGTGATGGACTTCACGGGCATCCCCGGACTCGACCACCAGGCCGACCTGGGTGCGGGTCTTCTCACGCACCAGGTGATGGTGGACGGCAGACACCAGCAGCAGCGACGGGATGGGGGCGTACTCGGCGGTCGAATTGCGGTCGGACAGCACAATGATGTCGGCGCCCTCGACGATGGCCGCGCTGACCTGGGACCGCACACCCTCGATGGCGTCCTTGAGCCCCTCGCCGCCTCGGGATACCTCGAAGAGGCCGTCCACGGCGAAGGCACGGTAGCCCGGGGTCTGACCGTCCTCGTTGATGTAGAGCAACTTGGCCAAGTCGTCATTGTCGATGACCGGCATCGGCAACACGATCTGCCGGCACGAGGCCGCCGTCGGGTCGAGCAGGTTCGACTCCGGCCCGAGCGTGGACGCCAGCGAGGTGACCAACTCTTCGCGGATGGCATCGAGCGGCGGGTTGGTGACCTGGGCGAACAGTTGGGTGAAGTAGTCATACAGCAGTCGGGATCGCTCGGAGAGCACGGCAATGGCCGCGTCATGACCCATCGATCCGATGGGTTCGATACCCGCTTTCGCCATGGGGCCGATGATGAGGCGGAGCTCCTCGTTGGTGTATCCGAACTCGCGCTGGCGTCCGATGACCGAGGCATGCTGCGGAGTGAGCATGGTCTTGGGCGGTAGGTCGTCGAGATCGATTTGGCCGACCTCGAGCCAGTGGGCATACGGCTGCTCGGCCGAAAGCGCCGACTTGATCTCATCGTCATCGATGATCCTTCCGGCCGCCGTATCCACCAGGAACATCCGGCCCGGTTGGAGCCGACCCTTGCGGATCACCGTGGAGGACGGCACATCGAGTACCCCGACCTCACTGGCCAGTACCACCAGACCGTCATCGGTGACCCAGTAACGAGCCGGTCGGAGCCCGTTCCTGTCGAGCACGGCGCCAATCATCGTCCCATCGGTGAATGCCACCGAGGCCGGACCGTCCCACGGCTCCATCAACGAGGAGTGATACCTGTAGAAGGCCCGTCGGGCCGGATCCATGGTGCGATGGTTCTCCCACGCCTCGGGAATCATCATCAACACCGCATGATGCAGCGGCCGCCCTCCAAGATGGAGCAGCTCGAGCACCTCGTCAAAGGAGGCCGAGTCGCTCGCCCCCGGGGTGAGGATCGGGAAGGCGCGTTCGAGGCCGGGGATGAGATCGGTGGCACACAGCGCCTCCCGGGCCCGCATCCAATTGCGGTTCCCGGCCAGGGTGTTGATCTCGCCGTTGTGGGCCAGGTACCGGTAGGGGTGGGCCAGCGCCCATGACGGGAATGTGTTGGTGGAGAACCGCGAGTGCACCAGCGCCAACCCACTCTCCACCCGTAGATCGGACAGGTCGGGGTAGAACTCGGCCAACTGGTGGGAGGTGAGCATCCCTTTGTAGGTGATGGTCCGAGCGGACAAGGATGCCAGGTAGCAGTCGGCAATTTGGTGCTCCGCCCGTTTACGGAGCACGAACGACACCCGATCGAGAGCCAGGGCCGGGTCGTCCCCGCTCAATACTGTCGTGGGTCCTGCAGCCACGAATACCTGGTGCAACGAAGGCATGTCGCCCCGCGCCACCGAACCAAGGGTCTGATCGTCGAAGGGAACGTCGCGCCATCCCAGGACCACCAGGCCTTCCTCTTCGGCCAGTTGTTCGATGCCGGTGCGGGCCTTTGCCGCCTCCGAGGGGTCCCGGGACAAGAAGGCGATACCTGTCGCATATCGCCCGCCGTCAGGAAGATCGAACTCGACCACTTCCCGATAGAACTGGTGTGGGATCTGGAGCAGGATGCCGGCCCCGTCCCCGCTGTCTTCTTCGCTGCCGGTGGCGCCTCGGTGAGCGAGATGTTCCAGGGCGGTGATTGCCCGGCGGACCAGGGCATGGGTAGGTCGACCATGGAGGTCGGCGACCAGGGCGATACCGCAGGCGTCATGCTCGAAGCGCGGATCGTAGAGACCGCTGGTCGGGACTCTGGGCGTGGCCGCTTGAGGGCGCGAGGCTCCCGCAGGCGCAACAGCACTACGAGAAATGTGGTCGGCGAAATCGCCGGGCAAGGTCGTCATCGGGTCGCTCCATGGAGACGGTCAAATCTGTTCGCTCGGGACGACGCTGGCCCATATGCGGTCAGGACATCGTACACGGTGGGCGACCCGATGACGACCTTGCCCAGCGATGTCGCACAAATGACCTGCTTCTCGACCTCAGCATGACGGTGGCGCCGGGCATCGGCATCCACGAGAGGGGCGACAACGCCCATACCATGGGGACATGTCAGCCCGCGACCCTCTTGACGCCGTCGTGGTCGGGGGTGGGGTGATCGGTCTGTCCATCGGCTGGCGCGCCGCTTGTTCAGGTTTGGCTGTGGCAGTGATTGATCCCACTCCTGGTCACGGTTCCACCTGGGCCGCCGCCGGCATGTTGGGCCCGGTGGGAGAAGCTCATTTCGGCGAGGATCGTCTGGCCCTCCTCAATGTGGCCGCGGCCCGACAGTGGCCGGCATTCGCTCGGGATCTCGAGGAGGCTTCGAACCGGGCCATCGGATATGTCGCTTCGGGGACGGTGTTGGCGGCAATGGATGCTTCTGACCGCCGTGTCATCGACGACGTGCTCACGTTCCAGACGGATCTGGGACTTTCCCCCCGAAGGCTCTCATCCCGGGAGTGCCGGGAACTCGAACCGCTCCTATCCCCCGGGGTCGTCGGTGGAGCCGAATTCCCCGACGACCACCAGGTCGACAACCGGCTGATTGTCGACGCCTTGCTTGCTGCCAGCGACCGATCGGGCGTCACCGTGATCACCGACGAAGTCTCCGCGGTGAACTCGAAGGACGGAAGAGTCACCGGGGTAACACTGCGCAACGGCGGCACGCTCGACTCCGGCGCGGTGGTGGTCGCCGCCGGTTGCTGGTCGGGAGGACTGGGTGGCCTCCCCCACCAGGTGATTCCGCCGGTGCGGCCGGTGAAGGGCCTCACTCTCCGGGTCCGGGCGTCCAAGGGCACTCCGGTATTGACCCGCATCGTCCGGGGTTTGGTCCACGGGAAAAGCTGCTATCTGGTTCCGCGTCAAGACCGCACAGTGGTGATCGGGGCCACCATGGAGGAGAAGGGGTTCGACCTCACCGTGCAGGTCGGTTCCGTGCACGACCTACTCCGGGATGCCCGGGCCGTCATCCCGGCCATCGATGAGTACGAGTTGATCGAGACAACCACCGGTCTCCGACCGGGGTCTCCGGATAATGCCCCGTTGATCGGGCACACGTCCATGGAGGGGCTGTTCATGGCTACCGGGCACTACCGCAATGGCATCCTATTGGCGCCGGTGACCGCCGACGCAGTGGTGTCCCTGCTCGATGGCAAGGGGGTGAGCGACGTGATCGGTTTTTTCGGCCCCGACCGGTTCGATGGTCTGCAGGGTGACCCACCGGCGCGACCCGCAGAGCTCGGGACATGAACGTGATACGGGTCAACGGATCGGATTGGGACGGGGCACCCGGGTCTACCGTGGCCGATGTGGTGGGCCAATGGTGCCCCTCACCGAAAGGGGTGGCGGTGGCCCGCAACGGTGAAGTTGTGCCGAAAAGCCGCTGGGGCGATACCCATCTCGCACCCGGCGATCGCATCGAGATCGTCACCGCCGTCGCCGGCGGGTGAACCGTCCCGGTACCGTGGAAGGAAGTGGACGCACGTGAGGGCTCGGTGACCGAGACGCTGGATGGCCATTTCGTCATTGCCGGCGAGATCATTCCCTCGCGCCTCATCCTTGGGACCGGCGGCATGTCGAGCCCCGAGGCGTTCGCCGAAGCCCTGTCGGCATCAGGGGCATCCATCGCCACCGTGGCCGTGCGAAGGGTCGATCCCACCACCCGGCATTCACTGATCGACTTGCTGGGTGATCACGGCGTCAGGGTCCTGCCCAACACCGCTGGTTGTTTCACCGCATCGGAGGCGGTCCTCACCGCCAAGTTGGCCCGGGAGGCGTTTGAGACGGACTGGGTGAAGCTCGAGGTCATCGGGGATGATCGCACCCTGCTTCCCGACCCGGTGGAACTTCTGGACGCTGCCGAGGAGTTGGTCGACGAAGGGTTCGTCGTCCTTCCCTACACCAGCGACGATCCCATCGTGGCTCGACGCCTCGAGCAGCTGGGCTGCGCCGCGGTGATGCCGCTGGGCTCCCCCATCGGCAGCGGGCTGGGAATTCGGAACGCCCACAACATCGCACTGATTGTCGAGCAGGCAGGCGTTCCGGTGATCCTCGATGCGGGAATCGGAACGGCATCCGACGCCTGCGTGGCCATGGAACTGGGTTGTGACGCGGTGCTGGTGGCTTCGGCGATCACCCGGGCCCACCAGCCGGCAGAGATGGCAGCCGCCCTACGTGATGCAGTGAACGCCGGACATCGGGCTCGTTCTGCCGGAAGGATCCCCCGCCGGTTGCATGCCGAGGCATCGAGTCCCTTTGACGGCATGATCGAGGGATGAGCAACCAACCGCCGGTGGCGCTGACCATCGCCGGGTCAGATTCAGGTGCAGGCGCCGGAATCCAGGCTGACATCAAGACGATGGGGGCGCTCGGTGTGTTTGCTGTCACCGCCATCACCGCGGTGACGGCCCAGAACACGACCATCGTGGACGGCGTGCTTGCGATCCCGGCCTCGTTCGTTCACGACCAGATCTCCACTGTCCTTGCCGACCTCCCGGTAGCCGCCACCAAGACCGGGATGCTGGGCAGCGTCGAGACTGTCGAGGTGGTGGCCAGGTGTGCAGAATCCGGCCATCTCCCGAATCTGGTGGTGGACCCGGTCATGGTCTCATCGTCGGGTCAGCAGTTGCTCGATGGCGGTGGGGTGATCGCCTACCGCGAACTCCTGCTTCCATCCGCCCTCGTGGTCACGCCCAACCTGTGGGAGGCAGCATTGTTGTGCGGCACCGATCCCACCGAGTTGACCGACCTGGACAGCATGGTCGGTGTGGCTCGGAGTATCCACGACATGGGAGCCCGGTGGGTACTTGTCAAAGGTGGGCACCTGGCCGGGGTCGAGTCGTCATCGGGCTCGGGGCCACGGCCTTCGGTGCCGGACGTGCTCTACGACGGGGCCACCGTGACGGTGTTGACCGCCGATCGGGTGGACACCGTCAATACCCATGGCACCGGATGCTCCCTGTCGGCGGCCATCGCCGCCAGATTGGCGGATGGGGCCGACGTGGTCACCGCCGTCACCGATGCCAAGCAGTTCGTCCACCTGGCGCTGGTCGGAGGAGCGGGCTGGCACCTGGGGAAAGGCCATGGTCCCCTCGACCACTTCGGTTGGTCCCATGGCGAGGGTTGCAGGAGCACAGCTTCATCCGATGGCACAACCACGTCCCAGTGAATGACAACGGCCGGGTCGCAATGACCCGGCCGCTCCCCCTTTTGTCTCACAGGAACCTGTATCCGGCTGGGCCGGGCACCCCCTCCTGTCGACGCTGCCGAAGCAGACGTCGTCGCTCACCACATTTGATGGATCGTCAGCGAAATATAAACCGCCTACAACTAGGGATTTTCGTATTTCAACGTCATCGATGACCGCGCTCTGTGGTCAATCGAGCTCTCTGGGGGCCCGGATTGCGGACACCACCGGCGCCTACCGACGTAGCGTGGGCCCATGCATAATGAAATGCTCCGGAAACTCGCTCGACTCATCGCCTGGGGTCGGGTGGGTATCGGTATAGGGGCCGTCACCACTCCGTCCCTGGTCCTCCGTCCCTGGGTCGGCGAAGTGGGCGACGACGTTCCGGCACGGATGCTCGCCCGCACCATGGGTGGCCGGGACCTGGTGCTCGGTCTGGGCACCCTTCGGGCCCTCTCGGTATCCGACGCGGAGGGGCGGCCGTGGGTCGCCCTCAGCGGTATAGCCGACACCGTCGATGCCGTGGCCAGCATCGTGGCCTTCAGCCACCTGCCACGGCGTACCCGATGGGGAATTCTGGCGCTCACCCTGGGCGCGGCCGTCATCTCCACCCGTGCCGCCATCGCTCTTGACCCGTCGACCCGGTAGGTCGAGCGGGCGCACAACCGGAAGGCCGAATGTGCGATCATGGCACCACCTATGAACATCGTCGTGAGCAATGTGAAAGGTGGCGTGGGGAAGACCACCACGGCCATCTATCTGGCATCCGCCGCCGTGGCCCGGGGGTATGACCCCGTCGTGCTGGTCGACGCGGACCGTCAGGCGTCATCGGCCGAATGGTTGGAGGCGAGCCCGATCGAGGGTGTGGAGCTGGTGGAGGGGCCCTCTGAGCGGACGGTGATACGCGCCATGACGAAGCACGAGGGTTTGGCGGTGGTTGACACCCCACCAGGGGACGAGAGGATCGTTCGGGCTGCCATCGGCGGGGCTGATGCCGTGGTGGTCCCGACACGGGCCGGCGGGGTGGAGTTCACCCGGGTGGCGGCGACCCTGGAGATCATTCCGAACGGCACGCCTCACGGCGTGGTGATCTGTGCCGCTCGGCTCGGGACCAATGACCTGGCCGAAACCATCGAGTGGTGGACCGCCGAACGTGTCCCGATCTGGGGTGTGATCCCCGAGCGGGTGGGGATCGCCTCCGGCCCGGAATCGAAGCTCTACCGCGAGGGTCTCGATGCCTACGACGCGGTGCTGAAGAAGGCGTTGCGCAAGCGCTCGCGGTGAAGGTGTCTAGCTGCTGGCCGGTGTGATCGCCGACGGTGGTGGGATCACGCCCGCTCCGGTGGTGATGCAGGCGGCGTCGACATCCGGGTTGGCCGCCGCCGGAAGGGCGGGCGGATGGAGGAATCCCGGAGACGACTCGAAGTCGACCATGTCGAGCAGGTCATTGGCCGCCGCGTCCCGCCGGGTCAACGGGGGCAGATTCCACTTCGTCTCCAGCAGTTTCAACACCGACGTGTGGTCATACACCGTGTGTGAAACGTGGTTCTTTCTGGCATAGGGGCTGACCAGACCGGCCGGCACCCTGAAGCCGAGCCGATCGAACCTCCCGGGGACATCACCGGGGGCCAGATCGGGTGGGATGTCGTCAGGGGTGGCAGCCGCGGGAGGAGGCACGTGGTCGTAGTAGCCGCCATGCTCGTCGTAGTTCCAGATCAACATGGTCTTCGACCACTTCGGACCGGACATCACCGCGTTGACCACCTGGGCCAAAAATGCATCTCCATACTGGATGTCCTGAGGGTCTTCCTCCGACTGCTTGTCGAAATCGGGATCGACGATACAAAATGAAGGGAGGCTCCCCGATGCGCAGTCGGTGTAGAACTTGTCGATCTTGGCCAGGTTGGAGGCCATAGACGCCTTGGCCAGGAGGGAAATATAGATTCCCAACGTGGGCAGCGTCGAGTAGTAGTTCCTCCACGGGATGTCGTGGGAATTGAGCATGTCAAAGATGGTGCCGCCAGGGGGAAGTGGCGTCGGCAACGTGTCATTGATCAGTCCGATCGACGTACCGGCCATCAGATACCGGCGGTTCGGGTAGGTCTGGGCCAGAACTGAGCTGAAGTACCGGTCGGCCAGGGGAAAGGTCCGGGCCAAGCCGTTGGTGAACGGCATATCCTTATCTGTCCAGTACCCCATGGCCACCGGGCCCGAGTCGCTGATCACAAATCCCTGATTGGTGCCGTTCGAGTACTGGGTGTGGGAGGCATTCCACGCCTGGGACGGTTTGGATTCGAGCTGGCACACCGTCGGCATATGGAAGGACCGCACCAGATCTCCATGCCCGTCCGGATTGGTGGCCTCTGGGATTCCGCCCGACCCGAGAGCCAGACCATCCCCTCTGCCCAGCGTGCCAAGAATATTGTCGAACGAGTGGTTCTCCATCATCACCACCACGATGTGGTCCACCTCGGGAAGTTGATCGCTCCCGATCCGTGCCTTCGGGTTCGGGGGAACCCCTACCCGGCCCGGCGGAGCCGGCGACTGCGGAGCCGACCCACTCCTCGTTGAAGAGCCTGTCCCGCACGCCGCCAGGGCGGCGCCTGCGGCTCCCATTGCCGCTCCACCCAACAGTGCCCGCCGGGTGAGGGTTCCTCTCCCAGCAGCCAACTCTGATCGCCGCGCAACCGATTCTGGTTCCCCCACGGTGCCTCCCCAATGGCCGATCGGGCCGTTTCAGAGGAGTGTAAGCGTCACCCGACCTGCCCGATGGTGACAACCGCGTGTCAGCCACTACCTACGCGAAGGTGGAAACCATCTCCACGGCCGCAGGTAGCATGGATCCCTGCATGACCATCCCCACCCAGGCTCCATCCCATCGGCCCGATCCGCCGTCAGAGGACGAGGAGACCAGCGTCGACCCTGAGCATCGCGTCTACCAACGGATGTCGCTCCGGGGGCCGGCGACCATCGTTCTTGGAATCGCGGCGTTTATTCTGGTGGGCGGCATCACGGCCTCCATCCTGACCGGAGGAGGCAACCCCGTGTTGTCGCTTCATTCCATCCGGATCCCCGACGGAACAGTCGTGCAGCTCACACCGGCCACTACTGCATTGAAACCCATCATCGGCAGCGAGCCCCCGGCTGACATCCTGGCAGCCTTGGCCGTCCCGGTCGGGAGCGTGTTCCACCGTTTCGTCAACATCGATCAGAATCAGGTCCAGTACGACCGGACCGCGTCGTTCACCACCGGACTCTCCTCCGATCAGGTCGTCGACTTCTACCGGACACTCCTTCCGCGGCTGGGGTGGTCGATTCTCTACCAGGGCCAGGGCACCTCCAATGGTGTGTCCGGCACCGAGGTACTGGCCCGCCGAGGAAGCGGGGACGGGTTCTACTGGGAGGTGGGGGCCGTGGTGTCGCCGGCAACCAACTCCGGGGTCACGCCGTTCACGCTGGTCCTCTTCGAGCAATCCAGCGACGAATGACAGCGGGAATGGTCGAGTCGGCGCCGGCTACAGCGCCGGCTACAGCGCCGGCAGGGGCACCGTCCGATCCATGCCGAATTCTGGCTCGTGTACGCCGGTACCGTCGATGACCATCGCCGGATCGTCCGCCCGACCCAACATCCACGCCCACACGAAGAGGTTCACCGAATAGACCAGGTAGCCGACCCGGGTGGCCGGTGCAAACATGATGCCGAACAACATCACCCAACCGCCGAGCCGGGCCACACCGGCTGTATCGACCGGGGGCTTTCTGATCAGACGACGGGCCAGCAGAATGAGACCCCCCACCACCAGGACGAGCACATAGACGCCGTGCGCGCCGGGAAACGCCGTCACAAACAGGTGCCCGGGCAGCGGGCTGGCCGCCGGTGATGCCACTCCGGCCAGGCCCAATGGGAACCGGATCACGTTGTCGACAAAGGCCGATGGATTGCGAAATGCCACCGGGAGCACCACCGGCCCGGCCACCGCCAGAAAGCCGAGGACGTAACGGCCGACGGCTCGCCTCATCCGCCGATCGAGGGCAACCCACGCGGCCAGTATCGCCAACGGCCATGCGGTGAACTTGAGCGACGACGCTGCTCCGAGAGCCAGCCCGGCAATCACCGGTCTTCGTCGTTGGAGGGCGACCATACCGAGCAACATCAACGCCACCACCGGCATATCGTCGCCGCCCGTGGCCAATGGGAGCGCAGCGGTGGGCAGGACCGTCAACACCTGAAGAGCCCGGACACGAGCATCGGTGGCAGGCCGAAGCCGGCTCAGGGCAATCAACGAGATGATCACCGTGAAGACCAGGAACTGGATCCGGGCATCGGTGAGCCGGGCCTCGACCTTGCTCCCTCTGGAGAATCCGAACAGGACCATCCCGGGAAGATAGGGATAGTAGAGCTCATAGACCGGCTCCTTGTTCTGGTGAATGAGGATGTGCCCATTTCTGTCGATGACCTGATACGGGTCCTTGCCCCTGTCTGCCAGGACCCCGGCCCGTTCCACAACCAGGACTTCAGGCTGCACGTGGGCAGAAGCATCGCCTTGCGCGCGCCACACGACCTCCAAGGCCAAAGGGACGACGGTGGCGCCGGCCAACACCACGATGCACGCACCGATGCGGGCCACGTTCCACCGTCGATGGTGTACCCCCAGGCCTGGCTCCACCTTCGGATGCTTGCCGACCCGCCAGGCGACAACCGCCATGAACACGGCAGCGGCGGCATAAGGTCCCACCGCCATCTCACCCCACTGCCGGTACAGCGGAATACCTGCGGCGATGGCGGTGGCCGCGGCGAAGACGGCGGACATCGAATAGAGAAGCGAATCCCTCCACTCAGGCGACCAAGCCCGCGCGGTGGCGGCTATCCAGCGGCATGCGACGCTTGTCATCCGCCACCAGCCCGCATCCCGAGCCCGGTGCTTCCGCTGGCGATCGGGGGGCACGGACGATGGTACCACCGGGGTCATGTGATTTCCCCGGTCGTACCGGTACCGATCGATGGGTCGGGGGTCCCGTCCGGATCGAACAAGGACTGGTAAAACTCCAGCTCAGCAACCAGGCAGGCTTCGATGGTGGCGGCACGGCGGAACCCGTGCGATTCGCCCGGGAACACCTCGATCGTGCTTCGCACCCCATGTGCGGACAACTCGTCGGCGAAGCGCTCGGCCTGGGCGACCGGCACCACCGGATCGTCGGCTCCTTGGAGAAGCAACACCGCCCCGGTGATCTCCCCGGGGTGGTGAAGGGGTGAACGCTGCCGGTAGGTCGCGGTGGCGGCCGGTAACGGCCCGACCAGTCCATCCAGATATCGCGATTCGAACTCGTGGGTGTCGAGCGCCAGAGCTTCGAGATCTGTCACCCCGTACCACGAGACTGCGCCGGCAAACCGGTCCGAACGTACCAGCCCGCCCAGGGCGGTGAGGCCACCGGCACTCGTTCCCCGTATGGCCATCCGGTTGCCATCGATCCGGCCGGCGCCGGCCAATGCCTCCGCGTAGGCCGTGCAGTCGTCCACGTCGGCGATACCCCACAGGCCTTGGAGGCTCCGCCGATAAGCACGCCCGTAACCACTGCTGCCCCGATAATTGACAGCCGCCACCGCGATGCCCCGGCTGGTGAAGAACTGGATGACCGGATCGAAAGCGGGCTCGGCGCTCCCAGTCGGGCCTCCATGGCAGAACACCACGAGCGGCGGCCTGGCCCCCTCTGGTCCGGTAGTCGACGCATTGGTCGGCTCATAGAAGAACCCGGGGATCGACCCCGCCTCACCGGCGGCCACAAACGGCTCCGCAATGGCAATATCGGCGGCGATGGCGATGGGGCCGGCGGAACCCGGCGTCAACAGCCGGACCGGGCGCGATCCATCAGCACTCACCTCGTGGACACTTGTGCCTGTCGTCCGGGTCGATCCCAGGACTCCGATCCGTCGTCCGTGATCGGCGACGGCCACCCCGGCAATGGTCACGCATGGCTGATCCACCACCTCGACTTCCCATCCACCCTGACCGCCTGGGCCTTGGACCTCGGTGGCCGCCACAACTCCTGATGGCTGGTTACCGTGGCCGGCCCTCGGCGGTCGGAGCCGGACCAGATAGTCCTGGCCGTCTCGGTGCATCCGGCAGATGAGTGATCCGTCGGAGAGTTCCGCCATGGTGGATTGGCCGAGCACCCAGTCGGGAGCATGGAACTCGGCCTCGAGGTGGACCATAGGGGTGGCCGCGTCACTCTCCTGTAGCCTCTCGGCCCGAATGCGATGGGGCAACCACCATCCGGTTCGATCGGTGATCACTACCAGGCTGTGGTCACCACACCAGAACGGTTGGCCTACCGAGATGCTGTCCCCTCCCGCCACCCGGTGTGGTTTGGCGATCCCGATACGGGAGTCTGACTCCGCCAGATCTGCCAACCACAGCTCTGATCCGTCCCACGACATGTGGGGATGATTCCAGGTGACCCAGGCCAGGTGTGATCCATCGGGAGAGGGACGGGGGGCGGCCACGAAGTCGCCCGCGTCGACCAGGGGGACCAGCCGCAACGAACCGTCGGTGGCCACGGCAACCAACCGGTGCCCGGTTCCCGAACTGTCGTGTCGCTCTTCGACGCAGATCAGCCAGTCCCCCGAAGAGCTGAGGACCCCGTCCGCATACCGCAAGGAGACCTCAGCCGGCGGCTCGGGGGTCAGCGGGACCGGTGCGGGACCGTCTCCCATGGCTGACCGATACAGGCGTTGATCCGCCTGGTCGACAAAGAACAGCACCCCGCCCGACACGGTGGCGGCTCCCCCTCCGTACTCGTGGACCCGGCTCCGCACGCTGAGCGCGGGAGGGGAGATCTCCACGGGATCATCTCCGTCATCGTCCTTCACCACCACCTGACGACCGCCTTCTTCCGGGCGGCTCTCCGACCAGAACAGCAATGCCCCGTCGGCCTGCAGTCCTGAGCGGGATATCTTGGCCGAGGCCACGCCGGCAGCGGAAATGGGTGACGGCCACCTACCGAACCGGGCAACCGCCTTCGGGCAGCCCGATGGATCTTCGCCCGCATTCTGCTCGCCCCTCATCAACTCGGTACGGTACCCGTCATGGCTGCGGACACCGTGCACCCCGATCCCACCCCTGCTGGCAAGGCCACCCAAGGGACGCCAATGGCTTTTTCCGCGTTCGTCGTCGAACGAAACGGGGACTCGATGGATCAGGGAATCCGGACCCTGACCTTCGACGAGCTCCCGGCCGGACAGGTACGGATCCGGGTCGACTGGTCGGCGGTGAATTACAAAGACGGCATGGTCACGCAGGTGGGCAACCGGGTCGCTCGTATCTCCCCCTTGGTGCCCGGCGTCGATCTGGTGGGAACCGTGGTTGCGGCGGATGAGTACGAAATCGGTCAACCGGTCATCGTGCACGGCTACGAACTCGGAGTGGCCCATCACGGCGGGTTCGCCGAGTACGCCCAGGTGCCCGCCAACTGGGTGGTGCCCCTGCCCCATGGGCTCAGTGCCCGACGTGCCGCCATCATCGGGACAGCCGGTTTCACGGCGGCGTTGTCGCTTCGGCGCCTCGAATACCACGGTCTGACCCCGGACAAGGGCCTTGTGCTGGTCACCGGGGCATCCGGCGGAGTGGGCAGCATGTCGGTCGCTCTGCTGGCATCCAAGGGATATGACGTGGTGGCCAGCACCGGAAAGGCCGCCGAGCATCCCTACCTGATCGGACTGGGCGCCGCCCAGGTCATCGGGCGGGATGACCTGGGGTCCGACCCAGACCGGGTTCTCGGCCCGGAACGGTGGGCCGGAGCCATCGACTGCGTGGGCGGCCGCACCCTCGACGCCGTGTTGCGAACGCTCCGCTACGGCGCCGGAGTGGCGGCCAGCGGTCTCACCGGGGGTAACGCCCTCAACACCTCGGTGTACCCGTTCATCGTCCGGAGTGTGGCCCTTCTCGGGATCGATTCTGTAAAGACCGCCATTGCCGAGCGGCGTGCGGTGTGGGGCGAGCTCGCCCACGCCTACGACGACGGTGTTCTCGACAATATGGCAAGTGAGGAAATCGGCCTCGATCAACTCCCGGCCGCGTTGTCAACCATCATCGCCGGCGGCACCCGAGGTCGGATTCTGGTCCGGCCCGCGCCTTGGGCAGACCGTCGACACCCGGCATCAGCCGGGTAGGGAAGGCACCGGATCCCGGGCTGCGTCGATGTGGTCGGCGCCCACTTGGCAGCCATCCCCCCTTTTGGTCCGGTCCGGATCACGCCCTCGACCCGAACCACCCGCTCGGCGGGACGCCAACATGGCAGCCACACCTATCTGAAATACCATCATGGCCACGAAGAACGAGTTGCCCAGGAGGATTTGCCAGCCGTGGGCGCTCAACTCCCGTCCACTCCCATAGGGCACCGACCAGATGGGTGCGCTCCAGAACAGCACGGCAGCGCCGATAGCCCAGATCCACCCGCCCACCGGGCGATCGTGGGCCAACGCCAACCACAGGATGATGGGGACGACCCAGACCATGTGATGGGCCCATGTGATCGGCGAGACGACCATTCCCGTCGTCGCACAGACCAGGATCCCGAGGAGAGGCGAGGAAGAACGATAGGCCCACATGGCCAATCCCAGGCCGGCGAGACCAAACCCGACGACCGCCACCGAGATGACCGAGTTGGGGACGGCACCGTGGTGGAGCCGGATCATCACCGCCCGGAGGCTCTGATTGGAGATGAAGACACTGCCACCCACCCGATGGGCATCGGAGACATATTTCGTCCAGAACAGCCACGAGGTTCCGGGCACCAAAGCCGCCATCCCGAGACCGCAGACCACAAAGGTCACGACGGTAACCCATGCCGCCCGGGACTGCCTGGTGAGGAACAGGTAGGGCGCAAAGATGAGAGGTATCAGTTTGACTGCGGCGGACAGTCCGGTCAGGACCCCTCTGGGCACCGTCTTCGATCCCACTCTCACCACGCCGGTGAGGTCAGCCAGGATCAACGCGGCCAGCACCACGTTGATCTGACCGAAGGAGAAGGTGAGTCGCACCGGGTCGAGCCATAACGCCGGTGTCATGAGGAGGAGCGACCAACCCACAAGCTGCCTGCGATCCATATCCGGTCGCACGGCCCTCAGTGAAATGGCCACCAGTGCGGCAAGAGCGACGACGTTTACCGCTCCCCACAACAACTCTGCCCCCTGCTCGGGAAACAGGCTCAGAGGCCAGAACAACAGCGCGGCGAAGGGCGTATAGGTGAACGAGAGGTGGGTGTTGACCGCTCGCACGTCATAGAGATGGCCGCCGAACAGGTGTGAGCCCCCCATGAGGTAGACGTCGAGATCAACCTCATGGCGGTGCCAGGCGAATGCCAACGCATAGGCAACGACCAGGCCGGTGGAGACGACTCCCGTCACCCACAGGGCCGCGGGAGGTACGGCTCGACCCCGGCCGCGGAACTTCGCGCCCAATCCTCGGTCCCCTGGGCGCGGTGGAGTCGTCACCCTAGTGATTCACTGTCCGCGGCGTTATGACTGGGGTGGGGCGGTGGTCTGCGCCCCGGGACTGGCCGCCGTGAATACCGGTGACACGACGATCGTCCCGTTGTCGCACGGCGCGAGCTGGGCCGGGATCGTCATGCTGGTATAGGCATTCGGGGGGGTGATCACCAGATTGGCTGAGGCTGGGCACGAGGTGGCTGATCCTGTCGGTACGTCGGAGTAGCCCATGTTGAAGTACACCGACTGCCCACTCGAGATGATCACCGCGGTCGGTGCCATGGCCGTAAAGCTGTAGTTGCCCTTGCGCACCACGGTGGTTGTCAGTGATGCGCCATTCGATCCGGTCATTCCCAGACCGGGGTAGCCGCTGAGGGTGCAGTTGGATGCCGAGGTGCTCTTCAGGGCCACTGTTGTCTCGATGGTACCTGCCGCTCCACTGCTGCCATAGATCGAGGCGGCCAGATTGGTGGTGGAGCACAGAGTGGTCCCGGCGGCCGTGGTGGTTGTGGCGTGGCCGGCGGTCGTCGAGGTAGTGGTGGGTGCCGCCGTCGTCGGCGTCGTCGTCGTGACAGTGGTGGAGGTCGAGCTCCCCGATGAGCACGCGGCGAGGACCAGGCCTCCCAGGCACACCCCGCCAATCAGGCTGATCACACGTTTCTTCATCTCGTTCTCTCTTCTCCTCGTCGCGGTCTCTGCGTCCGATCGACAACAATCGACCCGCTGGCGGTACCGCCTGACATCCCCAACCGGGTCTCCGCCGGCTCACTTCCCATGATCTCAGGCGGAGAAGTCCTCGGGGCGGATGGTGTCGAGAAAATGACGGAACTCCCCGACCAGTTCGTCGGGATTGCCGCCCGCTTCGCCATCGTCACCCTCATCATCTTCCTCGACGGCCAACATGATCCCCTCGGCATCCATCAGCTCATCGACAACGAACAAGGGGGTTCCTGTCCGGACGGCCACGGCCACTGCATCCGAAGGTCTCGACGAGACCGAGACCTCATGGCTGTTGTGGAGAAGCACAATTTCCGCGTGGTAGGTGGACGTTCGCAGTTCGGTGATGACCACTCTGACCACGTCCGTACCCAGTGCATCGAGGAGGTCGCGGATGAGGTCGTGGGTCATTGGCCGTGGAGTATCCATTCCCTGCAAGGCGAAGGCGATCGCCGTCGCCTCAGGAGCGCCAATGAAGATGGGGAGGGTTCGGCCCAGCCCATCGGACTCTTGGAGCAGGAGTACGGGCGTGTTCGACTGGAGGTCCACCCGCACCGCCCGAAGCCGAACTTCGACCATGTCCTGCAACTTACTCGGCGACGGCTGATACCGCGGCCGCGGGTGAATGAACGTCTCCGCGGGCTGGTTCCCTACCGGTCCACGAACGGTCAGCCACCCAGGAGCTCGCGGAGGGCATTTCGGAGGAGCGAGCTACGCAGGCCTTGGCCGAGATGAATGAGCTCATCGGCAGTCTCGTTGGCTTTGGCCCGGGCTTCGGGGTTTCGCTGTCTGACCAAAGGAAGCACGATCTGCTCGACAAAGCCGGCCTCCCGCTCGGCGGCATTCTTATACAGGCGCAGATGGCGGGGTTCGACGCCGAATCGGGCGAATCCGGCCACCAGATTGGCCACGGCAAGGGCTTCTTCGTCGAAATACTCGACCCCGCCCAGTTGAGACGCGGTCAACAATCCGTACTGGCAGAGTTCGTCGAGCACGGTGGGGTCGAGCCCAGAGGCGGCCGACAGCTCGTCAAGGGTGAGGCTGGCCCCGCCCATGCCCGCCATGACCGAAACTGTCTTGGAGGCGGCTGCCTCGGAAGTCGGCCGTGCCTGGCCCGGAGCGTTGACCGATCCCGCGGGCGTGCGGGCGGCGGAGCGGGCGGCAGGTGCCGGGGATGGGTCAGACGGGCGGACACTTGACGAGGCCAGTTTGGGTGACCGGGCAGACTGGGACGGAGGCGCCACCCTGGTAGCACCAGCCTTGGAGGCGGCAGATCCCGGTGGCGGCGATGGCGCGAGGGAGGCGGGACCCGACGACGGGTTCGAGAGCGCCCGACCTTTGGCCGATCCATGTGCGGCGGCGGTTGCAGGCGCCGACGATCCACCGGGGGCCGTATCTGGCGCGGTCGCCGGGTGGGTGGGCGCGAGAACCGCTTCTTCTGTGTTCACGGATCGAAGGGCCGGACCGGGAGCGACCTTTGCTGCCTGTCGGTGGGACGCCACCGCATCGGCCCGATCTTCCGCAGCATCAGCAGGTGACGATGCCGGCGCAGGTGAATCCCGGGTCGACGATGATTTGGAAGGGGGGGCCAACCCGGCCGCGTCCCTTCCAAGCCGATTGGGTCCCCCGCCCCCTACGGGCGATTGCTCCGGGGCGCCCGGGCCAAAGACGGGTAGGGCCCTCGGCGGGGTGACGGTCATGGCACCCGGGCCCACCAACACCGGATCGGCACTCCGAGACTGGGCCGGTGCCACACGGTCGACTTCTGCCGGTTCGGAATGATCGGCATCCAGGTGAGGAGCCATTTCAGACTCAGTGGTCTCATCACCGAGTCGGTCCTTGATGACCTTCAGCGGAAGGAAGTGCTCGCGTTGCTGTCGCAATACCCACCGCAGGCGTTCCACGTCCTGTTCGTAGAACTTCCGGTAACCAGACGGTGTCCGCTCGGGATTGACAAGTCCTTGGCTCTCGAGGAACCGGATCTTCGAGATGGTGACGTCGGGGAACTCCTGCCGGAGCAGGGTGAGGACGTCACCTATCGAAAGGTACGACCGCCCGCTCACCTTGCCCTCCCCCTCAGATTTGCTCCCGCAATGACCGTCATTCGCCCATCGCCACCAGATACAACAACTTGAATTTCCCGATCTGGACTTCGTCCCCGCTGGACAGTCGGGCCTCTTCGATCCGTTCGCGATTCACGTAGGTCCCGTTCAGCGAGCCAACATCTCGGACACTGCTCACGTGATCGTGGGTGATGAATTCCGCATGGCGACGCGAGACGGTGATGTCATCGAGGAAGATGTCGCTTTCGGGATGCCGCCCGGCCCGGGTCACTTCGGACTCGAGCGCGTACCTGATCCCGGTGTTCGGACCACGCTTGACCACCAACATGCCCACACCGCGTGGCAGTTCGACCAGGCCTACCGCGGTGGCGTTGTCGACTCCCTCGCTGATGTCCTCAACCGGTGGAACCGACATGGTGGTATCTGACGACGCGGTGGCGAGCGCCGAACCGCACGACGAACAATAGTTGGCTCCCATCGGGTTGCGATGGCCGCAGCTATGACAGAACACATCACTCACGGTAGTCGCTCTGGCCCCTTCGCTTCTTCTGGTCGAATACCGGCGCGCCGGTCTCAGCCGGCGGTGAGTTGCCGGTAGGCTCCCGCATCGAGCAGTCCATCCACCGCCAATGGGTCGGAGGGAAGAATCTCACAGATCCAACCCTCCCCGTAGGGGTCCTGGTTCACGCATTCCGGGGCGTCGGCCAGCGCGTGGTTCACCGCCACCACTTCGCCGCCCACCGGCGCATAGATCTCGGAAACCGACTTGGTGGACTCGACCTCACCCAACGTGCCGGCGGCGGCGACAGTGGCACCTTGGGCAGGAAGCTCGACAAACACCACGTCTCCCAGGGCATCCTGAGCGTAGTCGGTAATTCCCACCCTCACCCTGTCCCCGTCCGAGCGAATCCACTCGTGATCCGTCGAATAGTGAAGGTCGTCGGGAACGTTCATAGGTGCGGACCATACCCGACGGGGAGAAGGGGTGCCTGGGCTCCTCCCCATCGGTCGGCGCACCGGTTGAGGGAGCGCGTCGTCACCGCAGCAGTTGGCGAATCCGGACGGCGTACTCTTGGGCCCGGGCCCCGGCCTGAGTGTCGCTCCCGGCCTCGGCCCACACGTGGGTCACCGGCTCTTCGGGGTCGGGCAGGACCAGCGCCCAGCCGTCGGGCTCGAGGACCTTCACGCCGTCGACCAAGACCAGGTCCCGTCCCTCGGAATGCTCCACCAAGGTGCGCATCACCAACCCCTTCTGCTCCCACGGGGTATGCACCGACTGGTGGGCGATATGCACCCTCGGCAGCGTCCGTACCAAGTCGGAAAGCGGTCGTCCGGTACGGGTGAGCATGGCGAGCAGATTGACGAGGGTCGCCGCCGCGTCGAAGGCGGGCAAGAAGCCCGGGAAGATGAATCCGGCGTTCTGACTGACGCCCAGAATCACTTCCCCGGTACTGGCCACCTCCATCAGGTGGGATGTGGCCAACTTGGTCCAGACGATGTCGGTGTGCGACCGGCGACAGATCTCTTCCGCCGCCCGGCTCACGGCCACCGGCAGCGCCACCCGGGCGCCGGGGTGGGCGTCAGTCACCAGGGTCAAGAGCACCAGGAGGGCCTCATCATCGGAGAGGAGATGCCCTTCGTCGTCCACGATCGTCACCTGTTCCCCGCCCGGATCGAGCACGGCTCCCAGGTTGGCCCCTGAGGCCCGCACCAGGTCGGCCACCCGGGCGGCGCTGGCTCGGCGGTCGAATGTGGTGGCGCCCGCGGTATTGGCATACGGGTTCACCACCAGGACATCGGCCTCCAGCTTTGCCAGCAGATTGGGCATGACAAAGCTGGCGGTCCCGAACGAGTAGTCGAGCACCAGCTTGAGGTTGGCGTTCCGAGAGTCGGTCAAGTCGACGGAGTCGATGAGGGCGGCTGTGTAGTTCTCGACGGCGCGGGGGGGAAAGCCGATGTCGCCCATCTCACTGGCCATCGCCCGGCGGAAATCCTCGCGGTAGTAGAGGCGCTCGATCTTCCGCTGGGTCGATTCATCGATGTCGATCCCTCGCTCATCGAAGAAGCGCAGCACCACCGATTCCGGATCGTCGGGCGTGAGTCGGACGGTGATTCCGGCCAGGCTGCTCGATGAGGCGACCTGAAAGCGAGTAACCGGAACGGTGGCCGCCTCGAGGTCGTCGACGTGCACCCCGACCGAATTGCAGCCGACCATGATCGCCCGTTTCAATACCCGGGCGGCCCGGCTGGTATCCCGGGACGTGCTGACTGTGGCACCCTTCTCCAAGGTGGAGGCCCAGGCCATCGAGAGGCGAACTGCCAGCTCGGCGCTGATATCCACATTGGCCAGACCCTGGACGCCGTCCCGACCGAACAGCGACCTGGCGCCACGTGACTCCCACACAATCGACGAGTTGACGATGGCGCCGGCTTCGACCGTCTTGAACGGATAGACCATGACGCCGGCCTTGATCTCGGCGTGCGCCCCGACGAAACAGTGATCTCCGAGCACCACCCCCTCCTCGCAGCGGGCGCCGGAACGGAGATCGGATGCCCGACCGAGCACGCTCCCGTCCACCCTGACCGCCGACCCCAGATAGGAGTTGTCGTGGACCACGGAACGCTGCAACGCCGCATTGTCGCCGATGCGGACGTTGTGTCCCAGCGTGCAGTACTCCCCCAGGCTGACCCCTGGGCCCACCACACAGTTGTCGCCGATGACCGCCGGTCCCACGATAGTGACCGTGGGATCGATGAGGGTTCCCTTGCCCAACCACACCCGGGGTCGAAGCTGAAACCCTTCTATGTCGACGTGCACCCTTTGATCGAGAATGTCCTGGTGGGTCTTCAGATAAGCCTCAAGTGTCCCGACGTCTTCCCAGTAGCCATCAGCAACAAAACCATAGAGTGGCTTCCCGGCTTCCAGGACGGCTGGGAACGACTCTCCCGAAAAGTCCACTGGTCGACCTTCGGGAATGAAATCGAATATTTCGGGCTCGAGCACGTAGATCCCGGTATTGATGGTGTCGCTGAACACCTGGCCCCAGGTCGGTTTCTCGAGGAACCGCTCCACCGAGCCGTCCTCCCGGGTGATCACGATGCCGAACTCGAGCGGATTCTCCACTGCTTTGAGTGCCAGGGTGGCCAATGCCCCGCGCTTCTCGTGAAACGCCACCACCTCGCTCAGGTCGATATCGGTGAGCACATCCCCGGAGATCACCAAGAATCGCTCATCCAACTCGTCCCTGGCGTTCCGCACCGACCCGGCCGTGCCCAGCGGGGTGGATTCGGTGGCGTAGACCATTCGGACGCCGAACTCGGAACCATCCCCGAAATAGGTACGGATGGCATTGGCCATGAAGGCCACCGTGACCACGATGTCCTCGAACCCATGCTGACGCAGCAGATTGACCACGTGCTCCATCATCGGGATGTTGGCCATGGGCAACATGGGTTTGGGCTGGTTGGAGGTGAGAGGCCGGAGCCGGGTCCCCTCGCCGCCCGCCATGATCACCGCCTTCATGGGCCCATCCCCTCAACAGGGGCATGATCCCCAACTGGATGGCTGGCGTGAGCCGACCGGCCCTCGGCCAGCGCCCGGCGGGCCACCGGCACATACGAGCCTGCCGCGATCCACGCCAACACCAGTCCGATCATCCCGGTTGCCCAGGCGACAACCTGAATCGGCACCTGCCACCGTGCGGTGCCATGACTCAGCAGAAATGCCGGGTAGGAGAACATGAGAGCGAACGTACCCGCTTTTCCCACCCACAACACTTCGATTCGCCTGGCCCCGAGCGAGGCCAACAGAAGCACCGCCGCCGACACGGCCGCTTCACGGGCAAGCGTGGCCATACCAAACCAGAGCGGCACCGCCCCATGGATGATGATGGTGATCACCGCGGTGGCCACCAACACCCGGTCGGCGAGCGGATCGAGGACCTTGCCCACCGTTGACACCTGGTGGTAGCGCCGGGCGACGAAGCCGTCGATCCAGTCGGTGGCACCCAGCCCGGCGAGGAGAATGGCGGCCATCGTCTGGCGGTGGGCGCCGAACAGCAGCCATACGAACAGGGGAATACAGACGAGGCGAACCAGGGTGATCAAGTTCGGGACAGTCACGATCCGGTCGAGAGCCGGGTCTTGGACCGGCGGTGGTTCTTCTCCGGCCGGCAGGTCGCCGACGTTCACCACCTTCTCAGGCATTGCTTGACCCTCCGTCCCTTGACGCTGCCGAGCCTAGTTTTAACCAGGTGTGCCGGTCGCCAGGGTCAGCCTCCGCCGAGCCTGCGCGGCCTCTTCCAACCTGGTCGGCGCTTTGGAACGTGACCGGGGCGTCGAAGGCCGCCCGGCGGGTGGCACGGCGCAAGGCGGCGAGCACCGGGTGGCCCAGGACCAGCACCAGCACCGCGGTGGTCACGGCTCGAGGGATGTCGAAGCCGAGCGAGGTGGTGAGATCGAAGAAGATGAACCTATGGAGATTCTGGAGCACCCCTGCCCCGGGGACGAAAGAGAAGTTCGTCGACGTCCCGGCCCCGAATGGCCAAAACCAGAGGTTCATCAGCATGCCGTAGGCAAGGGCCGAGATGACCCCGTAGAGGGCCAACATCGTCAGCTCCCGTTTTCCCCCTGCCTCGGGAAGGCACCCGGCGCCGAACCCCATCCACGCCGCCGCCAGCATCTGGAACGGCAGCCACGGTCCGACGCCGCCGGTGATCAATGCCGATGCCACGATGGTCATCGCCCCCAACACGAACCCGAAGCCTCGACCGAGCACCCGGCCCGCCGGGATGAGCAGAAAGAACACCGGTTCGAAACCGGCGACACCCGGGCTCGGAACCCGCAGTGCCGCACCGCAGGCGGCCAGAATTCCGAGCAGTGCCACAGCCTTGGCGTCGAGGGATCCTTCCGCGATCTCACCGAGAAGCACCGCCAACAGCAGTGGGAGCAAGGCCACAAAGATCCACGGAGCATCGGTCGAGTGGGCCAGGTTGGCGTTGGCGTGACGGGGTAAGAGCAAAGGCCAACAGAACGCCGCCACGCCAACCAGGGATGTCACCGCCAAGGTGACCGACGCCCGGGGTCGTAAACGGATGGCTGTCACCCGGTGGGAGGTCGCCATTGTCATCTCGAGCTCCCAGCCAGTGCCACTCTGACCTCATCAACTGTCAGCCATGCCTCGGGGGCCAGCACCTTGGCCACCTGGGGTGCGAACACCGGCGAATGGCACACCACCTCGCGGGCGGCGCCATCGGAGACGACTTCACCCTCCGCCAGCACCACCGCTCGATCAGCCACCCTGGCAACCAACTCCACATCATGGGTGGCGATCACCACGCTGTGCCCGCCGGCCGCCAACTCGCGAAGCAGCCGCACCAGTCGATCCTTGCTCGGGTAGTCGAGTCCCCGGGTCGGCTCGTCGAGAAGCAGTACCGGCGGGGCCGGGGCCAGGATCACTGCCAGGGCCAAAGCCAGTCGCTGTCCCTCGGACAGATCCCGGGGGTGATGCCGGCGCGGCACGCCGGGAAGCACCCGGTCGAGCGTCGCCGCGGTGGTGCCGGGGGGAAGGCCACACTCGCCATCCGCAGTTTCGCATTCATCTTCCACCGAAGAGCAGTAGAGGAGCACACCGGCGTCCTGGGGGACCATGCCCACCAATTTGATGAGTTTGCGAGGAGGTAGGTCGCCGGGCACCTGCCCACAGATCCGGACCCGGCCCTTCGCCGGCCTTCGCAGACCGGCCAGGAGGCCGAGCAAGGTGGACTTCCCCGACCCGTTCCGACCCATGACGGCGACCACTTCGCCCCGGTGGATCCTCAGGTCGACCTGGTTGAGCGCCATCACCGTCCCGTACACCGACGACACATGTTCGGCCTCGGCGATTGGCTCAGGCGTCGAAGCAGGGGTGGTCGTCGTAGGTGGCCCCGGCTGCAGGCCGGCCAGGCGAAGGCGAAGAGGCTCAGCCAGGCGGCGGGCGTCCCGCACAGACAGGGGGATCGGATCCCACCCTGCCAGTCGGGCCAAATCGACCAGCGGAGGAGCCACCGGCGATCCGGCCATGACGTCTTGGGGCCTGCCCACAATCAGCTCATCGCCAGAACCGGGAACCAGGATGATGCGATCGGCGAATGGGACCACCCGCTCAAGGCGATGCTCCGCGATGACGACCGTCATGCCCACGTCGTGGACCAGCCGGGTCAGGGTGGCCAGCACCTCCTCGGCAGCGGCAGGGTCAAGGGCGGATGTCGGCTCGTCGAGGACCAACACCCGCGGCGCGGCGGCGAGCACCGCGCCGATGGCCACCCGTTGTTGTTGGCCCCCTGAGAGCGAGAGGAGCGGTCGGTGCCGGAGCTCATGGAGCCCGAGCAGGTCGAGCGTGTCCTCCACTCGTCGTCGCATCGCCTGCGGCGATACACCCAAGTTCTCCATGGCATAGGCCAACTCATCTTCGACGGCATCGGTGACAAAGCTGGCAGAGGGATTCTGGCCCACCATTCCCACCAGGTCGGCCAGTTCCCGGGGTGGATTGTCCCGGGTTGACCGTCCGTCCACGGTGACGGTGCCCGACAGGCGTCCCCCGGTGAAGTGAGGCACCAGGCCGTTGATTGCACCCAGCAATGTGGATTTGCCTGAACCGGTCGCACCCACCACCAGACAGAACTCCCCCTCACCGATGGTGAGATCCACATCGCGCAAAATCGGCTCGTCGGCGGCCGAGTAGGAGAACGACACGTCGGAGAAACGGATCACCACCGTGCCACCCCGGGAACGCCGACGGACGGATCGGCCTCTCTCTGCGCCAAAACCACCATTTCCCCATCAGCCTCTCGGTATCCGGGGTCACGGGGAGACGGCGCCATCACGGCCGGAAGGAGCCCGGCCAGGATGCCGATGCAAAGGAAGAGCGGGAGCGTCGGGGCATGTAAGGGGTAGGGAGTGAACTGCAGGCCCTGAACACCAACCACTCCGGCAATGACAAACGCTCCCGACACCGCGCATCCCGACAGGGACACGCCCCATTCGGGCAACCGCCACACATCCGGACGGTAACGGGTGCGCGGCGATCGCCGCCCACCCGCGGTCATGCCCATGGCCAAGAGCACGGCGCCGACAGCCAGGACGGGAATGCCACCGGACGGCACCGAACCGGGGTCGAGGGCGCCGAACACTCCCAGCATGACCAGGAGCAAACCGAGCGCGGTGGTGCCGGTGGCAAGGCGACGATGGGCGGGGGCGGCGAAACGGCGTCCGTATCCCCGGGCGTCCATGGAAGCCGCCAGTTGGAGCGAGCGATCGAGGGCGCCCTCGAGCACCGGAATCGCCAGACCCCGCAATCCGGCGATTCCACGGGTCGGACGTCCCCGCAGTCTTCGGGCATCGCGGACGCTACCGATGGTGATGACCAGTTCGGGGGCGAAGGTCAGAGCCACTGTGACTGCCACCCCTGCCTCGTAGAGCACCGTGGGGAGACATCGCAAGAGGCGGTAGGGGCTGGCCAGCGAATTGGCGGCGCCGAAACAGAGGAGGATGACCGCCAACCGGAGGCCGTCCACTGCAGCCTGGAGTACCGACTCGAGGGTGACCGGCCCACCGATGCTCACACCCGCCGCCCACCCCGGCAACGGCACGTGCGGCAGGGTGAAGAGCACGTGGCCGGGGAGTCGATAGCCGAACACCACCTGGACAACCACCCGGATGACTATCACGATCAGGCCCAATCGAAAAAAGACAGCGAGAGAACGCGACCAAGGGGCGGCGGAACGGCGGGCAGCCACCACGAACACCACCACAACAGCGATGAACGCCAACAGCATCGGGTTCGTGGTTCGGACGGCGGCCACACCCATAGTGGCGGCCCACACCCACCATGCCGCCGGGTGGAGTGTGCGGCCGGGTGCGGTCATGGCGCCCCGGGATGCCGGCGCCACCGGTAGAGAGCGCCACACCCGAGGATCACCACGATGAATCCGCCCACCAACAACGGAACCGAACCTCCGCTCTTGTGCTGATCGGATCCGGCCCGCGCCAACGCCTCGGTCCGGGGTGGCTGAGAGCCCGAATGTCCCGTATGGGCCGTCGAGCCTCCCGAGGCGGTGGGTCGGGTGGTTGTGGGCGATCGGGATCCTGATCCCGGAACAGGTTGGTCCGGGTTCGTCGGCGCCTGGCCCGATCCTGGGGTGGTCGACGAAGGGTTCGAGCCGGGCGGGCTCGAGCCGGTGGGACCGGCCCGGTTTGACCCCGTCGGCGCAGTGTTCGTCGTGGCGATCGTGGTCGGTGTCGCGGTGGTGGGTGCCGAAGTCGTCGATTTCATGTCGCTGGCACAGATGCTGGCAAAGTCGGGTGCGGCCGCGGGAGGTGGATCTGTCGGATTGCCGTGTCCCGGGTTCTCGAATCGCCACCCCTCCACGTCGCCGGTCTGCATGGTACGACTGGCACCTTCACTCGAGTACGTCCACGTTCCCGGATCCCCGTGCCAGTAGGACCAGTAGTCATAACCCGAGGCAACAACTTGACCACATCCGCTCTGGGGGTAGCCGTCAATGGTGCAGAGCAATCCCGCGTTGTTGTAACTGGGCGGGGCCCAGTTCATCTGTTGGGTGAAGGCCGTGAGCGCGTCGTACCCGGACTTTCCCGGCGGTACCCTCACGCAGCCGGACACCACCCGTGGCGAACCTCCGTACCCCTGTCCCAGGTCCACTACCAGGGCGACATACACGCTGTCGGCCGCGGCCGCAGTCGCCGCTTTGAACGGAACCAGGGCATCCGGGCCGGCCGGGCCCAGAGCGGCAGCCGCGGCTCCGATCAGCATGGCGGTGGGAACCACCCATCGCCACCGCGGCAAAGGGGTCACCCGTCGACCCCATCGGGGCTGACGGCCGTGGCGACCACCGGACCGGCCAACGAGTTTCCGCCCATGGATCCAAAGTAGGTGGCATCACCGAAGGTAAAGATGCCGCCATCGGAGGCCACCAGGCGGTAGCCGTGCCCGTCAGCCGTGGTCGACATGCCCACCACCGGCCTGTTGAGGGCGATGGCCCCGGTGGACCCGTAGAAGGCGGCATCACCGAAGGCGAAGATGCCGCCGTCTGCTGCCACCGACCAGTAGCCCTTGCCGTCCGGGGTGGCGGCCATCCCGACGATCGGCTTGTTGAGGACAAGGGAGCCGGTGGAACCGACGAAGCCGGCGTCACCGAAGGCGAAGATGCCCCCATCGCTGGCCACCAGCCAGTAGCCCTTGCCGTCCGGGGTGGCGGCCATCCCGACGATCGGCTTGTTGAGGGCAAGGGAGCCGGTGGAACCGACGAAGCCGGCGTCACCGAAGGCGAAGATGCCACCGTCGCTGGCCACCAGCCAGTAGCCCTTGCCGTCCGGGGTGGCGGCCATGCCGACGATCGGCTTGTTGAGGCTCATAGCCCCGGTCGACCCGGCGAAGCCGGCATTTCCGAAGTTGAAGATGCCACCGTCGCTGGCGACCAGCCAGTAGCCGTTGCCATCGGCGGTGGAGGCCATGCCGACGATCGGCTTGTTGAGGTGGAGGGCCCCGGTGGAACCGAAGAAACCGGCATCACCGAAGGAGAAGATTCCACCATCGGAACCGACCAGCCAGTAGCCCTGGGTCGGCCCGGCGGGGCCGACGAAGGGGATGACCAATCCAGCCAGGGCGGGGACCACCTGGGCACTGGAAAGGACGTCCGGTGCATCGTTGGCCTGGAAGGCGAAACCACCGGCGTTGGCCCCGGAGGGCACCTGGTAGGAGAGGAGCACCGAGACCGGGTTGGCCGTGCCCTTCTGGAACTTAAGGGTGCCGGGAGTCTGGCCGAGAGCGATGAGGGCCTGCACCACTTCCGCGGTGGAATTGGAGTCGGTGGATCCGGGAGCGCTGGCGGTGTTGGGATCGAATCCCCAACCCGCGTCCGGGTCCTGAGCGGCGGTGAGGAAGCCGACGGCGCTGGTGGCGATCGACGGGGTCACGGCCGACTGACTGGCCAGACCTTCGATGGCCAATGCGGTGGAGTTGGTGTCCGGGCCGGCCGAGGCGGCGGGGTCACCGGTGCAGGGATTAGCCGTCGTCTGATAGCTGGTCCAACCTCCGTCCGGGCACTGCTGCGCCTGGAGCCAGGTGATGGCGGTTCCGACCACCGCCCGACTGGTGTCACCGGCCGCGGCCAGCGCGGCCAGCGCCAGGCCCTGGCGGAAGGCACCGTCGAAGGAGGGGTCCTGGGCACCGAAGAGCCCGATATCCGTGCCGTTGGTCCGTTCGGTGGCCAGCAGCCGGGTCACCAGGTTGGTCCCGCCGAAGTTGGTCGGATCGACGCCCAAGGCATGGGCACCCAGGATCAACAGGGCCAGCTGACCGGGGCCGTCGGCGCCGCTCACGGTGACGTAGCTGTTGACATGCGATTCGAGATAGGAGAGCGCCAGCCGCGCCCCGGTGGGGTCAACGCCGGCGGCGGCCAGGGCCAGGACGGTATTGGCGGTGAAGGACAGGTTGGCCTGCCCCGGAGTCGGCGAAGGGATGAAGCCCTGGGGGGTCAGTTGCCCGGCCAACCACTGGGCCCCCGCCTGCGCCGCCGCGGTCTGCGGCAAGGTGAACGGGCTGGCGTGCGGTGCGGGCGCCGTAGTGCTGGCGGGGGTGGCGGCCATGGCGACTGCCGGTCCCGCGGCAAGTCCGATGGCCAGGCAAATCGCCGACACTGCGGCGACTCGTATGCGTGAAAGAGACATTTCGGGTTTCCTCACTCTGGAGGCAACGACCCGGAAGCGCCACATTCCCAACTGCGAAACAGAGACTGACCGAGCCACTGCCGCAGTTCTCGACGGACATGGCTCAACTGAGCACTCCCGCGGTATCCCGGCTCGTGACTCGCCTGCTTTGGCGTGTCACCTACGGTTGCGGACCAGCGCCGGAATTCGACCGGCTTCCCCTTGGCAGTGCATTCGGTTGTGGATGCAGACGCTAGCAGTCCGCATCGAATCGCGCCCACGTGGACCAGGTGAACCGCCCTGCTCTCCGCCCTACACTCCAGGTCCTTGAGCGACACCAACCATGGCCCGGCGGCCAACCCGGGCCCCAGCGTGATGACCCCGGGCATGGTCCTTCTCTTTGCCACCGCCTGCGGGGTGTCGGCGGCCAACCTCTACTACGCCCAGCCCCTGCTCCCTTCGATCGCCCGCAGCCTCAATGTCCGGTCGGGCACCGCCACCTTGATCGTCAGCGGGGCCCAGGTCGGTTACTGCATCGGTCTGGCCCTGTTGGTCCCGTTGGGCGACATGTTGGTTCGGCGCCGACTGGTTCCGGGCATCCTTCTCATCGCCGCGGCTGCCCTCTTCGTGGCGGCCGCCGCCCCCACCATCACCGTCCTGATCGGGGCGGTGGCGGTGGCCGGAGTGTGTTCCGTTGCCGCCCAAATCCTGGTCCCGTTCGGTGCCCAGCTCGCTGACGACATGAACCGCGGGCGGGTCGTGGGTACCATTATGGGTGGTCTGCTGATCGGGATCCTGTTGGCCCGGACGTTTTCGGGACTCATCGCCCAAGTCGCCGGTTGGCGGGCGGTGTACGTGGCGGCTGGCGTGGTCGTCCTCGCCCTTGTCGGACTCTTGGCCCGCACCCTGCCCGAAGAGAATGCACGGCCAAGGCTCATCTACCGCGAATTGCTCGCCTCCGTGGTCCATTTGATGCGTTCCGAATCGCAATTGCGACTGCGCTCGGCGTACGGCGGTCTGGCGTTCGCCGCCTTCTCCGTGCTTTGGACCAGCTTGGCGTTCTTGTTGGCCGGGTCCCCGTACCGATACAGCGACGCGGTCATCGGACTCTTCGGGCTTCTGGGTGCCAGTGGGGCCCTTGCCGCGTCGCTCAGTGGTCATCTGGCCGATCGGGGCCGGGAACGATTCGTGACCGGTGCATCGTTGGTCATCACCGTGGGGTCGTTCGGTCTCCTCGCCCTCGGCTCCCATCAGCTGTGGGCGTTGATCGTGGGAATCGTGGTCGCCGACCTCGGTATCCAATCGGTGCATATTCAGAATCAACAGGTGATCTTCGCCATCGACCCCACCGCCCGCTCACGCCTCAATACCGGATACATGGTCACCTACTTCATTGGTGGCTCGATCGGGTCCGCCACTGCCGGGGTCGTCTATTCCCGGGGTGGTTGGGCGGCAGAGGTCGTCTTGGGCATCGGCTACAGCGGCGCCGCCCTGGTCCTGTGGATGCTCAGCCAGGGGTTCGGTATCGGACGGGCTGACACGGCGGTGGGCCCCTGACGCGACAAGATTGGGACCATGTCCGCGTTCAGCCGATTTGATCGGATCATCGGCGGGGCCCTTTTGGCTGTGCTCATCGGGTTGGTGGCCCTGGGCATTGCCACCAGGCCTGGGGTCAGAACGACATCGTCGGCACCCGCCGCATCCAGGGGAACCTCCCATGCGGGTGAGACAGCTTCCACGGCTCCGGCGCCAACACCAACCACCACAACCACCACCACCTCAACCACCACAACCTCAACCACGACCACCACCACCACCACCACGACGACGACGACAGCGTCTCCTCCGACCGGGGGGCACGTCACCGCGGTGGGCGACTCGGTGATGATCGATATCCAGCCCAACCTAGAAGCCGATATCCCCGGGGTGAGCATCGATGGCCTGGTCAGCCGTCAGTTCGAATCGGGGATCGCGGTTGTGCAGGCCGACCGGGGCGCCGGCACCCTGGGAAGCGTGTTGGTCATCGAGTTGGGGACCAACGGCAGCGTCACCTCAGACGATGTCGACGCCATGATGCAGGCCGCTGCCGGGGTGAAACGGGTGGTCTTCGTCAACGTGGATGTCCCCCGCTCGTGGGAGACCTCCGACAATGCCGCACTGGCCGCCGGGGTGGCCCGATATCCAGGAGTGGCGGTGCTGGCCGATTGGTACTCCCTGTCGTCACCCCATCCCGAATGGTTCACAGCCGATCAGGTCCACCTCAATCCGACCGGAGCATCAGCCATGGCCACGTTGATCGCACAAAACGCCTAGAGCCACCGGCGCCGGCCCCACCCAAGTGCTAGTCGAGCTCTCTCAACCGTGAGGCATAGCGGATCGACTTCTCGGTGAGTTCGCTCATCATGATCTCGAGACAGGCCTGTTTACCTGCCACCATTTCACGCAGCCTGTCGTTGATGGCTGTCGCCTCGAGCAGAATCTCCCGGCGGCGTCCCTGGTCGGTGCCCGACCTGTATTCATCACGCAATCCGGCCAAATCATCCTCCCCCCGAAGGATGTCCCGAATCTCGCCGAGGTCGAAACCGAGCAACGACTGCAGCTCACGAATGTGGGCGATGCGACCCATGTCTTCCTCGGTGTAACGCCGGGCCCCCCCGGCCGAGTGGTTGGCCGGGGTCAGCAGCCCGATCTCCTCATACCAACGGAGAGTGCGGGGGGACACCTCCGCACGTTCAGCCGCCTTCCCGATGCGGAGCAGCCCTCCCCCGCTCGACACCTCATGCACCGGCCTTTCCGGTTCGCCGACTTCCACGGCCAAAGTTTACGTCAACGTAAGATTTCTCCGCCAGTCATGAGGTCGCCCCGTACTCCAGCCGAGGCCGCTCGCGTGTTCCGCCTGGATGCCGATGGATGGTGCCGACGGATGGATCGGATGTTCGCGTTCTGAGGCTGCCGGTGCCTGTGCTACGCAGTGGTCATGCCCAGATTCGAACCGTTCGTCGGCCTCCGGTATAACACCGCCAGGGTCGATATGAACATGGTGATCGCCCCGCCCTATGACGTCATCGATGCTCCGGAGCGACAGCGTCTGGCCGGTCGCCACAGCGCCAACGCGGTGCGGGTAGAACTGCCCGAAGCCGATCACCGGGCCGGATTGGACAGGTATCAGCATGCACGGGCCATGCTCGAAACCTGGCGAGAGGCGGGCACCCTGGTGGCCGACCCCTCACCTTGCTTCTATGCCTACCGGATGACCTCCCCCCGTGGACGTTCCACCCACGGGGTCATTGGAGCATTGGCGATCGACGAGGACAACGTCGGCGACATCCTTCCCCACGAGCAGACCCTTCCCAAACCCAAGAGTGACCGGCTCGATCTGCTGCGGGCCACCCGCACCAATCTCTCTCCCATTTGGGGACTCTCACTCACGCCGGGTCTGACCCAGACCTTCGTCGCCATCATCGCGGCCGGCCCGGCCCAGATGGCCGCCACCGATGATGATGGCGTGCTTCACGAACTGTGGGTGATCAGCGGCTCCACCTCGATCGATGCGGTCCGCCAGGCGGTGGGCGACTCTCGGGTTGTCATCGCCGACGGGCACCATCGTTACGAGACCTCCCTGGCCTATCGATCGGAGTTGGCCGCCCAAGGTGACAAGAACGTGCCTGGCGCTGATCTGGTGATGGCACTGGTGGTTGAACTGAGCGAGGAACAGCTCGAGGTCGGGCCCATCCACCGGGTGCTTTCGGGACTGCCCGACGGGATCGATCTGGTCGACGCCTTCTCGTCGTGGTTCGACGTGACCAAGGTCGGTAACCTCACCCGGCGCACACTGGCCGCCCTGGGCGAATCGGAAGCCTTGGCTCTGGTAATGCCTTCAGGAGCATGGCTCCTGTCGCCGAAGGACGGCACCCCCGAAGCCGCGGGCGCCTCGCTCGACTCATCCATGGTGGCCCTGGTCATCGCCGAGCTCCCCGATCATGAGCTCGAGTTCTGTCATACATGGCAAGAAGCGGCTGAGGCCATCGACTCTGAACAGGCCCAAGCCGTGGTCCTTCTTCGTCCAGTCACCGTCACCCTGATTTCCGAATGGGCCCACAGCGACAGACGCATGCCGGCCAAGACAACCTATTTCCATCCCAAACCGCGCACCGGCATGGTGTTCCGCCCTTTGCTCGCCTGAGCTGCGCAGGCTCCATCTCCTTGCCCGTGCCGACTTGGTTCTGGAGTATTCGGTCGGTAGCCTTGCCTCCTGGTCGCCGGTGCCGTTATCAGCAGATGTTGCCGGTCAGCGAGGGGGAGAGGGTGGGTCGGAGCCGGATCGTCGCCTGGATGGCGGCCGCGACCCTGGTGTTGGTGGCGACCGCCTGTAATGCGTCGGGAGCTGCCACCCGGCAAGTGGGATTGCAGCTCCCGATTATCCGGGGAACCCCCCCGGTCGCCACGACCACGACCACCACCACGACCATCCCGCCCTCCACCACCTCCACCACTTCTACGACCGCGCCGGTCCCCATTGTGCTGGCTCCCGGGTGGTCGGTCCCTCTGGCCACCTTGCCCCCGGGAGGAGGGTTCACCTCGGTGTCGTGTATCTCTGACACCTTCTGCATCGCTACCGGCGGAGGGGCCAACCAAAGCGACGCCACCGGAACTGTCGGTGCGGGTGAGACCCGATCCTGGGACGGAGAGGCCTGGTCCAATCCCTCCGTCTACTTCCCGGCACCCACGGCTGGAGCCAACGGACTACCGATCATGCCGACGATCACCTGCATCGGCGGGCCATTTTGCGTCATCGCCGACGGGTCGGGCTTCGTAGCCAACGGGGACGGGACCGACTGGATCGCACCGGTGCCGCTGAAGCCGGCTCCGGCCCTCGCCACCAACCCCAGCAATCCCGGAAACGGCCACCCCGGTGCACGCGAGGTCGCGGTGTCGTGTGCAACGCGCAAATTCTGCACCATCGTCGACAACTCCGGGAACGCATACACCTGGGAAAATGGCTCGTGGTTGGCGCCCCAGGCCTTCGGGTCCAGAACCGGTCCGGACGCCGTGGCCCTCTACGCCTCCGGTCGTGTCGGGGTCTCGTGCCCGACCACGTCGGCCTGTACCGCGGTGATCGGCACCGCGGTCCTCGATTGGAACGGAACTACCTGGTCCGAGGAGTCCCTTCCGTGGACTCCCACCCTGGCCGGTCCCTCTCATCGTGCCGCCTCGGTGAGCGGCAATCCCACCGCCATCTCCTGTGCCACCTCTACGTTGTGCGCCATCGTCAATGGTTCGGGCACGTCCTATCGCAATGGCACTCCGACCTGGTCTTCGATTCAGACCATCGACCCCGCCGGCATGCTCGATTCCATTTCGTGCCCACAGGTGTCTTTCTGTATGGCCGCCGATACCGATGGTTTCATTGTCACCTGGGACGGCAAAACCTGGGCGCCACCAATCAAGGTGATTCCCGTGGGAACCGATTACACGGGGATCGGCACAACGGTATCGTGCTCCTCGGCCAACTTCTGCATGGTCATCAACGGGGACGGCGACTATGCCACCTACTCGGGCCCAACCGACGGCTGACACGCAGCTACCCAGATGTTGACGCCGATGACGGCATGGGAACCCGTCGGAGGCGTCGCGAACTGAACGACTTGGAGATCACGTGACCAACGAATATCGAACCATCCGCCTGGACGTAAACGACCGGGTTGCCACTATCACCCTTGATCGACCCGACCGCCTGAACGCATTCACCAATACGATGAGAAGAGAGCTCATCGACGCCTTCGACCACACCGATGCCGACGATTCGGTCCGGGCGGTGGTGGTCACCGGGTCAGGCAGCGGCTTCTGCGCCGGGGCCGATCTCCGGGGTGGCGAAGGCACCTTTGACGGAACCACCCCACCCGATGGGCACTCCGTTCCCCGTGACGCCGGGGGTACTGTCGTGCTGCGGATCTTCGATTCCCTCAAACCCGTCATCGCCGCCATCAACGGGCCGGCGGTGGGGGTCGGCATCACCATGACCTTGCCGATGGATATCCGGTTGGCGTCGGAGAATGCCAAAATCGGTTTCGTCTTCAGTCGGCGCGGGCTGGTGCCCGAAGCGTGCTCGAGTTGGTTTCTGCCCCGGTTGGTCGGCATCAGCCGGGCGATGGAGTGGGTAGCCACCGGTCGGGTCTTCGATGCCATCGAGGCGCACCAGGGTGGTCTGGTGCGCAGCGTGCACGCTCCTGACGCACTGCTCGACACCGCCTATGCCCTGGCCACCGAGATCGCCGACCACACCTCCCAGGTGTCGGTGGCGATGAGCCGTCAGCTCCTCTGGCACATGCTGGGGGAATCGCATCCGATGGCTGCCCACCGGGCCGAATCCCTGGCCATGTCGTTTCGGGGACCGTCGGGCGATGCCCATGAAGGTGTGCTCTCCTTCCTCGAAAAGCGTCCGGCCACTTTTCCCGGCCGGCTCAGTGAGGGACTCCCCAACTTGTTCCCTGACTTCTCCCCACCGACCTATGCCTGAATGAGCGGCATTGGACCGGAAAATGGAGGACCGGGGTTGGTTGTAGGTAATGTGGCCGGCGGTCCATCGGGATCGCGGAGAGGATGCTCAAGAGGAACCATGAAGATCACCACGATGCTCAGCTATTCGGGCGGGTTTCGAGAGTCCGCCGCACAGGTGGCCGAATTCGAAAAGGCCGGACTCGACCTGGTGTGGGTGGCCGAGGCATACGGCTTCGATAGCCCCAGTCTCATGGGGTATCTGGCCGCACTCACCGAGCATGTGGGGATCGGTGCCGCCATTCTTCCGATCTATACCCGTACTCCCACCCTGATCGCCATGACGGCCGCGGGTCTCGACGCGCTTTCTGACGGCCGTTTCGAGCTCGGGCTCGGGGCGTCCGGTCCGCAGGTCATCGAAGGGTTTCATGGTGTGCCCTATGTCGCCCCCTTGGGCCGCACCCGCGAGGTCATCGAGATTTGTCGCAATGTCTGGGCCCGCGAGGCGCCTCTCACTCACGACGGCAACATCTTCACCCTGCCCTTGCCACCCGACCAGGGAACCGGTTTGGGCAAAGCCCTCAAGATCATCGGCCGGCCGGTTCGGGCGGATATTCCCATTTGGGTGGCATCTCTGGGCGAGAAGAATGTGGCGTTGACCGCCGAGTTGGCCACTGGCTGGATGCCGATGATCTTCGTCCCCGAAAAGGCCAAGGCCGTATGGGGATCGGCGCTGGATGCCGGGATGGCCCGTCGGGATCCCGCGCTCGGCCCATTACAGATCACCGCCGGTGGCCTTCTGGCCATTGGCGACGGTGACGACGTGAAGGCTGTCCGTGAGCTGTCCCGGCACATGCTGGCCCTCTACATCGGGGGCATGGGAGCCAAGGGGAGAAACTTCTACAACGACGTGGCCCGGCGTTGTGGGTATGAAGATGCTGCCGAGAAGATCCAGGACCTCTACTTGGGTGGGGACAAGGCTGCGGCAGCCGCCGCCGTCCCTGACGATCTGCTCGAGCTCACCTCGCTCTGTGGTTCCGAGAGCTATGTGGCCGAGCGCATCGCCGCCTACGCCGAAGCCGGTGTCACCCATCTGCAGGTGGCGCCGATGCCGGTAGGCGATCAGCGGCCGGTTGACCTCATCGAGAAGGTCAAGAAGCTGGCGGGTTGAGGTCACTCGTTGACCATTTGAGTGAGAGCCACGACAGACTTCCAGTTGCGGGTGGTGGCGGGGACGCCGAGTCTCTTTTCGAAGAGGGCGTTGGTCAGCTTGGTCTCCCCGTACCCACCAGGTATGGAGAGGAATATGTCGGAACCGACCACTCGAAACGTATCGGGGTCGTAACGGACAGCCAGGTCGGCAATCCCATCTACGCGCCCGGGGTCGGGAATGCCGTCCAAGAACGTCACGTGGAAGAGGGTGGGCTGGTTGTGGGGAACCAATCCCTCGTCGGCGAAGGGATTGGAGGTGCAGGTGCCCACCAGTTCCTCCTTGGTCCTCACCAGCACCGGCACATCGACATCGAAGGTGTTGTGGATGCCTTTGGCCAAGGTGGGGGCAATCTGTGACCGAGCCACGTCGGAGGAGAAGACGAGATTTCCGCTCTGGACATAGGTGCGAATATCGTCGAACCCCAACGAGGAGGCAAGCGTGCGAAGGCCGGCCATCGGCACCCGGTTCCGGCTCCCGAGGTTGATGCCACGCAGCATGGCTACATAGGTCTGCATGCCGGGGCGTGTCCGTTGCTTCCGATCAACCCGCCGATCCCGGCCGATCGATCCGGACTACTCCACCGTCCACGACGAACCGGAACGTAGCAGAGCGGCGATGTCACCCTCGCCTTTGCGTTCGATCACCGCGTCGACCTGTCGGGTCATCTCGAGCCCATATTCGGGCCGGTCAACGTCACGGAAAACTCCGATCGGTGTCGGCTCGTAGGGTCCACGGGACAACCGGCTGAGCTGGAAGGCCAACCCCGGGTTCTCTCGATGCTCGTCGTGCACCAGCAGCGCCGACTCACCGACATCGGCCACCGACACCACCTCTACCGCCCCGTCAGGACCTCGCACCACCCCGTGTTTGCCCTCGGCACCGAAACGGATCGGCTCACCGTGCACCAAGGGAATGAGCATCTCGGATCGGTGTTCCTTGCCGGTGATCTGCTCGAAAGCCCCGTCGTTGAAGACGTTGCAGTTCTGGTAGATCTCCACGAACGACGAGCCTTTATGGGCATGGGCCCGGCGGAACATCTCCGTCATGTGCTTCCGGTCCATGTCGTGGGATCGGGCCACAAAGCTGGCCTCGGCCCCAAGGGCCAGGCTCAGAGGATTGAAGGGCTGCTCGAGGGAGCCGAAGGGTGTCGACTTGGTCACCTTGGCCATCTCCGAGGTCGGTGAGTACTGACCCTTGGTCAGGCCGTAGATCTGATTGTTGAACAACAGAATGGTGATGTTCACGTTCCGCCGCAGCGCATGGATCAGGTGGTTGCCGCCGATCGACAACGAGTCACCATCGCCGGTGATCACCCACACATCGAGGTCGGGCCGGGTGGCGGCCAAACCCGTGGCGATGGCAGGGGCCCGCCCGTGGATGGAGTGCATTCCGTAAGTGTTCATGTAATACGGCAAACGAGCGGCACAACCGATACCCGAGAGGAACACCGTGTTCTCACGTCGGACACCGAGGTCGGGCAGAAGCATCTGCATCGCGGCCAGGATGGTGTAGTCACCACACCCGGGGCACCACCGGACCTCTTGGTCGGACGACCAATCCTTGCGGGTGGTCACGGGCACCGGAACCGATGCCCCGTTGGTGTGAGTTCCGTCGACTTGGGCCAGGTCAGTCATCAGGGGTACACCTTTCCATCGGCAGGGACTGTTCCATCGACAGGGGTCCCGCCAACCGAAGTGGTCACGGCGTCGGAACGACCGTCACCACCGTCCTCCGCTCTGATCAACTCCAAAATGGCGGACTCCATCGACGCCGCCCGGAAGGGGATCCCCTTCAGTTGAGTAAAGGACACCACGTCAACCAGGTATTCGGCTCGCAGTAGACGGCTGAGCTGACCCATGTTGACTTCGGGCACCAGCACCCTGCGGTACCGACCCAGCACATCACCGAGGTCAGCTGGGAAGGGATTCAAATGGACCAGATGGGCGTGGGCCACTTTGTGGCCCCTGGCCCTCACCCGCCGGACTCCGGCGGCGATGGCCCCGTAGGTTGATCCCCAACCCACTACCAGGACATCGGCGTGGCCATCCTCATCGTCGACGTCAGTGGGCGGGATGTCATTGGCGATGCCGGCGATCTTCGCGGCCCGGAGACGGGTCATCCGCTCGTGATTGTCCCCGTCATAGCTCACGTTTCCCGAGCCGTCGGCCTTCTCGAGCCCACCGATGCGGTGCTCCAGACCGGCCAGACCGGGTGGTGCCCAGGGACGGGCCAGCGTGGTCTCATCCCGGACATAGGGCCAGAACACCTCGTTGCCGTCCTCGTCGGTGTGATTGGGGCCCGAAGCAAAGTCCGGGTCGATGACCGGCAAGTCGGCCACATCGGGTAGCCGCCATGGTTCGGTGCCGTTGGCCAGGTAGCCATCCGACAGCAGTATCACCGGGGTGCGGTACTTCACCGCGAGGCGAACGGCTTCAATCGTGGCTTCGAAACAGTGGGAGGGAGTTTTCGCCGCCACGATGGGAAGCGGGGACTCACCGTGGCGTCCATACATGGCGTGGAGCAGGTCCGCTTGTTCGGTCTTGGTCGGGAGGCCGGTCGAAGGTCCTCCCCGTTGGATATTGATGATCAGCAGCGGAAGCTCGAGGCTGACGCCCAGGCCCATCATCTCCGCCTTGAGGTCGACACCAGGGCCAGAGGTGGTGGTGACGCCCAGCGCCCCACCGAATGCAGCGCCCAAGGCGGCGCCGATACCGGCGATCTCGTCTTCGGCCTGGAACGTCCGGACCCCGAACTCTTTGTGCTTGGACAACTCGTGGAGGATGTCCGACGCCGGGGTGATCGGGTAGGTCCCGAGGAACAGCGGCAGCCCGCTCTGCTTGGCTGCCGCGATGAGACCCCAGGCCGTGGCGGTGTTGCCGGTGATGTTCACGTACTCACCAGGTTCGAGAGTTGCCGGCCGCACCTCGAAGGAAGACGCGAACAACTCGGCTGTCTCGCCGAAGTGATACCCGGCCTTCAGTGCCCGGAGGTTGGCTTCCATCACGAGGAACTTGCCCTCGTACTTCGATTTGATCCACTCGGCGGTCCCATCGATGGGACGGGTGTAGAGCCAGCAGATGAGCCCGAGCGCGAAGAAGTTCTTGGAGCGCTCAGCGTCCCGGGGCTTCACCCCGGCGTCCTTGGATACCTCCGTGGTGATCGACGTCATCGGGACCTCATAGACCGTGTAGGCCGACAAGCTGCCATCGGTCAACGGGTTCACGTCGTACCCGGCCTTGGTCAGGTTGCGCTCTTCGAAGGCATCCACGTTGACGATCACCGTGGCACCGGGAGGAAGGGTCGCCACGTTGGCCTTGAGCGCGGCCGGGTTCATGGCCACCAAGACGTTGGGGGCGTCGCCGGGGGTGAGAATGTCGTGGTCGGAGATCTGAACCTGAAATGCCGATACACCGGCAAGGGTGCCGGCCGGGGCTCGGATCTCCGCCGGAAAGTCCGGGAAAGTCGCCAGGTCGTTCCCGAAGAGAGCGGAAACGTTCGTGAACTGGTCGCCGACCAGTTGCATGCCGTCGCCCGAGTCACCGGCGAACCGAAGGATGACCCGATCGAGAACTTCGGGCTCATGCTCATTCATTGTGGTGTCGGACACCGTGCTCCTCTTCGAACTGCTCTCTACGCGCCATTCTGTTGCGCACAATCGCCGGTCGACCACTCGGCGGCATTTTCGTATGAACCAAAAAACCTGTGAACCTGGCCGGCGCGTCGCATATGGCACCAATGTTCACAGTCTATCGGCAGGGGAAAACCCCGCCGCGTGAGGCACCGGGGAGGCACCGATATCCGATGGCGGCCCGATGGTCCGGCCGACCCGTTACGCGATCGTCACGTCGGGATTGAGATATACGTCCTGAATGGCATGGATGAGGGCCGCTCCCTCGTCCAGTGGCCTCTGGAAGGCCTTTCGCCCCACGATCAGACCGGTTCCCCCGGCGCGTTTGTTGATCACCGCGGTACGCACGGCTTGGGCCAGATCATCCGCCCCCTTGGATTCACCGCCCGAGTTGATCAGGCCGACTCGACCGGCGTAGCAGTTCACCACCTGCCAGCGGGTCAGGTCGATGGGGTGATCGGTGGTCAGTTGGCTGTACACCAACGGGTCGGTCTTCCCGAACTGAAGGGCGTTGTAACCACCGTTGTTCTCGGGTTGCTTCTGCTTGATGATGTCGGCCTCGATGGTGACGCCCAGGTGGTTGGCCTGGCCGGT
>OBLU010000118.1_pt1 | contig 72029 bp, 75 predicted proteins | sample 1518681 | NCBI WGS metagenome assembly OBLU01 (sample SAMEA3539304, study PRJEB22396) | soil metagenome | biome: tundra; feature: field; material: soil | place: USA | collected 2010-05 | depth 0.15 m | reverse complement strand
CGGGCCAGTAGTTGGGCACCTGGGGACTCTCGTGCATCTCGGTGCCGATGGCGTGACCAACGTACTCGCGCACCACGGAAAAGCCCGCCGTCTCGGCGACGTTCTGCACGGCGCGACCGACTTCGTGCAGTCGTCCACCCACCACGAGCTTGTCAATCCCCGCCCAGAGTGAACGCTCGGTCACGTCCATCAGTCGCTGGGCGGTCGCACTGACCTCGCCGACGCCCGCGGTGTAGGCGGCGTCGCCGTGGTACCCCTCGACGATGGCGCCCGCGTCGATGGAAATGATGTCGCCCTCTTTGAGCTGGTAGTCACCAGGGATGCCGTGCACGATCATGTCGTTCGGACTGGTGCAGATAACGGCGGGAAAGCCGTGGTAGTTAAGGAAGTTCGATCGAGCGTGGCGCTTGTCGAGTACCTCGGCGGCGAGGTTGTTGAGATCCAAGGTGGTCACGCCCGGGCGAATCGCGGCGCGCGTGACCTCGTGAATTTCGGCGACAACTTTGCCGGCCTTGCGCATCTTGTCGAGCTCGTCCTTCTTTCGAATCACGTGAGGCCTCGTCCGTGCAGCAGTCCGTCGATGTCCGCGGCCACCTTCTCGACACTCTGATCGCCGTTCACCTTGACGAGTAGTCCCCTCGATTCGTAGAACGACAACAACGGCAAGGTATCGCGCTCGAAGGTCTCCAGACGCTTTTGTATGGCCTCGGGCTTGTCGTCGCTTCGTTGCACCACGTCACCGCCGCAGACCTCGCACGTACCCGAGATCGCCGCGACGTCCGTGTCCTTATAGGTGGTCCCGCACTCTTGACAGACTCGTCGTGACGAGAGTCGCTGCATCACGAGTTCGTTCGCGAGGTCGATGCTGATGCACAGTTTGATCCCGTCACTGCCCAAGAACTGTTCGAGCGCCTGCGCTTGAAAGGTGTTGCGCGGAAAGCCGTCGAGCACGGCGCCCTTCGCGGCGTCGGGCTCTCCAAAGCGATCCTTCACGAGTTGGTTGACGAGCTCGTCGGAGACCAGTCCACCCGAGTCGAGCACCGACTTCACCTCTCGACCGAGCGGCGTGCCAGCTTGCACGGCGGCGCGCAAGATGTCCCCGGTTGAGATATGCGCGAGTCCGTGCAGATCACAGAGGCGCTGGCTTTGGGTACCCTTGCCCGCGCCCTGTTTGCCCAGGACGACCAAATTGAGATGACCCGTCATGGTTAACGCTTCAAGAAGCCTTCGTAGTTACGCATCATGAGCTGGCTGTCGATCTGGCGCATCGTCTCGAGGGAAACACCCACGGCGATGAGCAAGGTCGTGCCGTAGTACGGGAAGCGGTTGATACTCCACAGCGCCATCAAAATACTGGGCACCACCGCCACCGAGGCCAAGAACACGGCACCCACGACGGTGATTCTCGAGAGCATGCGCGCGAAGTACTTCTCGGTCGGCAGTCCCGGGCGAATTCCCGGCACGAAACCACCCTGCTGGCGCAACATCTCGGCCTGTTGGTGCGGTTCGAAGGCGATATAGACGTAGAAGAAGGTGAAGGCGAAAATCAACACGAAGTCCGACGTGATGTAGAAGAAGTTCGTCGGGGTGAGCGAGTTCCTGACGAAGTTCTGAAAGCTCGCCCACGGCACGATGTTCGACATCAAAACCGGGATGTAGAGCACCGACGAGGCGAAGATGATCGGGATCACGCCCGACTGGTTGACCTTTAGGGGAATGTAGGTGGAGTTGCCACCCATCTCGCGTCGCCCGACGACTCGTCTCGCGAACGTGACGGGGATGCGACGCTGGCCGTTATCCATAAAGACGATCAGTATCAGTAGAGCGATCGAGACCAGGAAGATGATCAAGAACTTGAACGGTCCGCCCTCTTCCCAGACGGCCTTGCCGCCCGAGGGAAGCCCCGCGACCACGTTCGCGAAGATGAGGAGCGACATGCCCTGGCCGATACCGCGCTGGGTGATGAGCTCCGCGAGCCACATCACGAAGGCCGTGCCGGCCGTGAGGACCAAGACCATGAAGAGGCCCAGCCACAGGGTGAACCTCGGGATCAAGTCGATGTTAAAGCCGAGCAACGCTTGGTCGTGGCCGTGAAAGGCGTAGATGAGCCCCGTCGACTGCAAGAGCGCCAGGCCAATGGTGAGATAACGAGTGGTCTGGGTGATCCTCTTTTGGCCGACGGCGCCCTGGTCGCGCCACTCGGTGAGTTTGGGAATAACGGTCGTGAGCAACTGGATCACGATGGAGCTCGTGATGTAGGGCATGACCCCCAGACCAAAGACCGCGAGACGCGTCAACGCGCCACCCGAGAAGAGGTTCAAGAAGCCGAGCACGCCGCTGGCGCCGGCCTTACTTTGGAGCAACTGGACCTGGTGCCAACTCACGCCCGGGATCGGTAGGTTGGCGCCTAACTGGTAGAGGCAGATGATGGAGATCGTAAACAGGACCTTGTTGCGAAGGTCCGGTACGCGAAAGATGTTCCCAAGTCGCCTAAACACTCTTCGACCCTAACGGTTCTGGTGTTGGTTACCCGACGCGGCCGGCCGAACGGAGAACGGCAGGTCGAGCACGGTGACGGTGCCGCCGGCTCCTTCGATGGCGGCCTTCGCCGAAGCCGAAAACCCGTGCGCCGAGACGTTCAGCGCGCCCGCAATCTCACCACGTCCGAGAACCTTCACGAGGTCCTTCTTGCGCATGAGACCCCTCGCGACGAGGACGTCGGGATTGATATCGGTAACGCCCAGCGCCACGAGGGCGTCCACGTTCACCGGGGTGTACGCCACGCGAAAGGGGTTCGTGAAACCCTTCAGCTTGGGGATGCGCTGCAACAGTGGCAGCTGTCCACCTTCGAAGCCCGCGGGAATCTGGCGACGAGCCTTCTGTCCCTTGGTGCCGCGTCCGGCGGTCTTGCCACCCCTACCGGCGATACCACGTCCGACGATCTTGCGACGGTGCGTCGAACCTTCGGGTGATTTGAGATCGTGCAACTTCATTCGTTGACCTCTTCTACTTTGATCAGGTGCGGTACGCGAGCGATCATTCCGTGAATCTCGGGACGATCGGGCAGCACGTTGGACTGGCCAATGCCCCGTAGACCGAGCGCGCGCAGTGTGCCGCGGTGCTTGGGCTTGGTGGCGATGGCCGAACGAATCTGGGTGACTTTCAACTGCATGGTTAGCCTTCCGTGACCTTGAAGAGGTCGCTCTCGCGCTGACGTTCGCGGTACGCGCGCAGCGTCCCCGAAGGAATGATCTCGTCGGCGGGCTTGTCCCTTAGCGCGGCGAGCTCTTCGGGGCGACGCAGTTGCTTCAGCCCCTCGATCGTCGCGTGCGCGACGTTGATGCCGTTCGACGAGCCGAGCGACTTCGCGATGATGTCCTTCACGCCGGCCATTTCTAGAATCGCGCGCGCGGCGCCGCCGGCGATGACGCCAGTGCCCGGAGCCGCGGGCTTCATGAGAACTCGTCCCGCGCCCGAAGTGCCAATGACGGGATAGACGATGGTCGAGCCGGCGAGGGGCACGTCGAAGAGGTTCTTACGAGCTTCTTCGATGCCCTTTTGCACGGCGAGTCCGGCCTCTTTGGCCTTGCCGTAACCGAGTCCGACCTTGCCCTTGCCGTCACCGATCACCATGAGGGCGGTAAAGGAGAAGCGGCGTCCACCCTTGACGACCTTGGACACGCGATTCACCTTGATGGTGCGCTCTTCGTACTGCTCTACTTCGCTCATTAAAACTCCAGTCCACCGGCACGAAGGGCGTCGGCGAACGCCGCCACTCGGCCGTGGTAGTCGAAGCCACCGCGGTCAAAGACCACCGTGGCGATGTTGGCTTCTTTCGCGCGACTGGCGAGCAGTTGCGCGACGGCCTTGGCCCCTTCGACGTTGCCGCCGGTGGCGCCCTTCAGGGCACCCTCGACGGACGAGGCCGACACCAAAGTGCGGCCCGCGACGTCGTCGATGATCTGCGCCGAGATGTGTTTGTTGGTGCGGCTCACCGCGACGCGCGGACGCGTCGCGGTGCCCGAAAGGGTCTTGCGCAGTCGACGGTGACGACGCTGGCGAAGTTCACGTGTAGTGCGTGCCATTACTTTGCAGCCTTTCCGGCCTTGCGCGCCACTCGCTCACCGAGGTAGCGCACGCCCTTGCCCTTGTAGGGCTCGGGTTTACGAAGCTTTCGAATGTTGGCGGCGACCTGTCCGACGACTTCTTTGTCCGCGCCCTTGATGATGACGCGCGTGGGCGCCGGCACTTCGAAGGTCACGCCCTCGGGTGCGGTGAAGTGTACGACGTGGCTGAAGCCGAGCGCCAGGTTCAGGGCGCCGGGACCGGCCGCCGAGGCGCGGTAACCAACGCCAATGATCTCGAGCTCTTTACTCCAGCCGTCGGTGACGCCGGTCACCATGTTCGAAACCAGCGTGCGCGTGAGACCGTGCAGCGCCTTGTAGGCCGTTTCGTCGTTACGACGGTCGAGGACCAGGGTGTCACCCTCTTGGGCCATGGTGATGCCGTCGGGAATGTTGCGCGTCATGGTGGCGTGGGGACCCCTTACCGTCACCACGTCACCCGCCACGCTCACCGTGACGTTGGCCGGCACGGTGATGGGGTTACGTCCAATTCGCGACATTAGTGAACCTCCACTTTTTGCTTCGACGAGTTACCACACATAACAGAGCACCTCGCCGCCCAACTTGGCCTTGCGCGCTTCGCGGTCGGTCATGAGGCCGTGACTCGTCGACACGACGGCCACGCCCACGCCACCGAGGACCTTGGGCATCTGGTCGGACTTCTTGTAGATGCGTAGTCCCGGCTTCGAGACGCGCTTGATACCAATGATGGTCTTCTTGCGATCTTCGGAGTACTTCAGGTTGATCTCGAGCTGGGCGCCGGGCTTGTGGTCCAACTTCGTCACGGTGTAGCCCGAGATGAAGCCTTCCCTCTGCAAGACCTTGGCCAAGTTCTCCTTCAGCTTGGAACTGGGCATCTTGACGCTGTCAAACATCGCGGCGTTCGCGTTACGAATACGCGTGAGCATGTCGGCAATCGGGTCAGTCATTGTCATAGCTGTCCTCCTACCAACTTGCTTTCGTGACGCCGGGGATCTCACCGGCGTGAACCATCATGCGTAGGCAGATTCGACACAGGCCGAACTTGCGGTACACCGAACGCGGACGTCCACAGCGCTCGCAACGCGTGTAGGCACGCGTCGAGAACTTCGGAGTCTGCTTCTGCTTGATTCGAAGAGCTTTTTTCGCCATGCTTATCGATTCTCCTGCTTGAAGGGGAAGCCGTAGGCGCGCAAAAACGCGCGCCCCTGCTCGTCGTTCGCGGCCGTGGTGACAATGGTGATGTCAAAGCCACGCGGCGCGTCGATCTTGTCGTAGTCGATCTCGGGGAAGATCAACTGGTCGTTCACACCAAAGGTGTAGTTGCCGTGTCCGTCAAAGGACTTCGCCGAGAGTCCGCGAAAGTCACGAATACGCGGAATGGCCATGCTCAGGAGTCGGTCGAAGAACTCCCACGCCCGGTCCCCTCGCAGGGTGACCTTGACGCCAATGGGCTGTTCCTCGCGCAACTTAAAGCTCGCGATCGACTTCTTCGCGCGCGTCACGATCGGCTTCTGTCCGGTGATGAGTTCGAGGTCGCGCTGGGCGCCCTCGAGCAGCGAGGCCTGCTGGGTCGCCCGGCCCACGCCCGAGTTAAGAACGATCTTCTCGAGACGTGGTACCTGCATGATGTTGGCGAGTCCCAACTCCTCTTTCAGAGCCGGACGAATCTCTTCGTCGTAGCGGACCTTGAGACGTGGACGAGTAGTCGTTGTCATAGAACCTCTCCACACTTGCGACAGACGCGAACCTTCTTTTCGTCGACGATCTGGTAGCCGATCTTCGCGGGGCCCTTGTGCTTCGGGCACCACACGGCGACGTTCGAGGCACTGAGGGGCATCAACTTGTCGATGATGCCGGCCTGCATGGTCGACCCTGACTGCTTCGTCGCGCGCTTGGCCACGTTGAGGCCGTCCAGGATGACCTTGTCCACGCTCGGCAGCGCCTCTTCGACGTGGGCCCGCTCGCCACGGAACTTGCCCGTGAGAACTAGCACGTCGTCTCCCTTATGAATTTTCATTACAAAACCTCCGGCGCGAGTGAAATGATGCGCATGAACTTCTTGTCGCGAAGCTCGCGACCGACGGGGCCAAAGATGCGGGTCCCGCGCGGTTGGAGTTGATCGTTGATCAACACCGCGGCGTTCTCGTCGAACTTGATGTAGGAACCGTCGGGTCGACGTTTCTCCTTGGCGGTGCGAACGACGACGCAGCGAACCACGTCACCCTTCTTCACCGCGGCGCCCGGTATGGCGTCCTTCACGGTGGCGATAAACATGTCACCGATCGAGGCGTAGCGGCGACGCGATCCACCAAGCACGCGGATGCACAGAACTTCCTTCGCGCCCGAGTTGTCGGCGACCTTGAGACGACTCTCTTGTTGAATCATCGAGCACGCTCCACGATCTCGGTCAAGCGCCAGCGCTTGAGCTTCGAAAGTGGACGAGTCTCTTGGACGCGAACCTTGTCGCCCACTTTGGCTTCGTTCTTTTCGTCGTGGACGTAGAGCTTCTTCGTGCGCTGGACGGTCTTGCCGTAGCGGGCGTGACGCACGCGCTCGTTCACCGCGACGACCAGCGTCGAGTCCATCTTGTCCGAGACGACGATGCCTTCACGAACCTTGCGCGGGTTGGTGCGCGCTTCGTCCGTGGTTTCGACCTTGGCCTCAGTTTTGGCTTCAACTTTGGTTTCGACTTTGGCTTCGTCCGTGGTTTCATTCACGGTTTCCACCGCGGTTTCGTTCGTGGTTTCATTCACGGTTTCCACCGCGGTTTCGTTCGTGGTTTCGTCACTCATGACTGTTCACCTTCTTCTAGGGCTTCGGCGGCCGCGATCTCGCGCTCACGCTGGAACGTTGAGAGGCGCGCGATATCCTTGCGCACCGCGCCGAGACGCGCCGAGTTGTCGAGTTGGCCCGTCGCCAGTTGGAAGCGAAGGTTGAAGAGTTCGCGTCGAGCCTCGCCCAGTCGTCCGAGCAGTTCGCTGTCGCCCAGGCGACGCAACTCCGCGACGTGTTCCTTGGTCTTGGCCATTAGATCGTCACCTCCGGCGCACCGTGGGTCCCGGGACGAATAACGAACTTCGCCTTGATGGGGAGCTTTTGAATGGCGCGCTCCATGGCAGCGCGCGCCAGGGTCTCGTCGACACCACCGAGTTCGAACAACATTCGACCCGGCTTCACGACGGCCACCCAGAACTCGGGGTTGCCCTTGCCCGATCCCATGCGCGTCTCCGCGGGCTTTTGCGTGACGGGCTTATCGGGAAAGATGCGAATCCAGACCTTGCCACCACGCTTGACGTGGCGGGTCATCGCAATACGCGCGGCTTCAATCTGACGAGCCGTGACCCATCCGGACTCGAGCGCCTGAATACCGAAGTCACCGAAGTTGAGATCGACGCCACCCTTGGCCATACCGGCCCGACGACCGCGCATCTGCTTGCGGTGTTTTACTTTGCGGGGCATCAACATAGTTACTCGGCGTCCTTTCGAAAGTGAGGAGCGTCGGTGTGATCCGACGCGGTACGACGCTCGATCTCTTCTTCGACGGTCAATTGAGCTTCGACCTCGGGCGTCGAGGCCAAGAGGTCCGCCACGGGAGCATCAGTGACGGCGTCGTCTTGGACTTCTTCCATGATCTCGTTGGTCGTCTCGTTCAGTTCAGCTTCAGCGAATTTGTCCGCGACGCTGCCCTGCATCTCTTCGATCACGGCGTCTTCCACGACGGGCTCGGCTTCCACGCGACGACGGCCGCCGCCGGCACGAACGACACCCTTGGGCGTGGTGGGCGAAGAACCGACCGGCATCGCGTCGCCGGCCGCCATCGCGGCCTCGCGAACAATCTTCTCGTCGTTGGTCAACTGGTAGGGCAAGATGTCACCCTTGTAGATCCAGACCTTCACGCCGACGCGACCCGTTGAGGTGCGCGCTTCACGGAATCCGTAGTCAATGTCGGCGCGAAGGGTGTGCAGGGGCACGCGACCTTCGCGGTAGGACTCGCGACGCGACATCTCCGCGCCGCCGAGACGGCCGGAGGCTTGAATCTTTACGCCCATGGCGCCGGCCTTTTGGACCGTTTGGATGCCGCGCTTCATAGCGCGGCGAAAGGCCACGCGGCGAAGCAGCTGGTCACAGATGCCTTGGGCAATGAGCGCGGCGTCGAGCTCGGGCTGCTTGATCTCTTGGATGTTGAGAGAGATCTTGTTCTTCTGACCGGTGATCTTCTCGAGGTCCTTCTTCAGGCGCTCGGCCTCGGCGCCGCGGCGACCGATGACGATGCCCGGACGCGCCGTGTGGATGTCCACGCGCACCCGGTCCGAGCTGCGCTCAATCTCGATGCGACTCACGGCCGCGCTCTCGAGCTGCTTGGTCAGGTAGTCGCGAATCTTCCAGTCCTCGATGACGAGGTCCCGGTAGCCGCGCTCTTTGAACCAGCGCGACTTCCAGTCCGTCGTTATGCCGAGACGGAAACCGTAGGGGTTTACCTTCTGACCCATTAGTTGGTCTCCTCCGTGGTGTCCTCGGACACCGTCTCCTCGTTCTCGTCGCCAACCTCTGGCGCGGGCGTCTCGTCGTCGTAATCGCTGATTGACGCGACCGCGGTCTCGTCGGGCTTGACTTCACTGGCGTCGTTCTCCACCACGTCGGTCTCGGTGGCCTCAAGGGACGCGTTGTTCGCTTCGATCTCGGCGGCGGCGTCGAGTTCGGCCTGCGCTTCGTGGGCCGCTTCGCGCTTGTTGAGACTCGCGGTCTGGTCGGCGCGACGACGTGACGAGGCCACGCGGCGCGAACGGCTCGCGGCCGATTGCTCGCTGCGGGCACTGCGCATTCGCTCGAGGCGCTCTTCGTCCATCCGCGACACGATGACCGTGATGTGCGTGGAACGCTTAAAGATCTTGCCCGCACGACCACGCGCGCGAGGTGAGAAGCGCTTCATGGTGATGCCCTCGTCGGCGAAGGCCGCCGAGATGTAGAGCTCTTCGACCAGCATGGCGTCGTTGGTGACCGCGTTGGCGACCGCCGAGGCGAGGACTTTGCCAATCACGTCGGCGGCCTCGCGCGTCGTGCCGGCCAAGATCTCACGAGCCGTGTTGACGTCTTCGCCACGCACGATGTTGAGTACCACGCGCGCCTTGCTGGCGGACATCGGAAATCCGCGCAGCGTCGCGCGCGTCCCGGGGCGTTCGTTGGTCTTCGAAGCGGTCATTAGCGCCTACCCGTCTTTTCCTGGCCCGCGTGAAACTTGAACGTGCGCGTGGGAGCGAACTCGCCGAGCTTGTGACCCACCATGGACTCGTTCACGAACACCGGCACGTGACGACGTCCGTCGTGCACGGCGAAGGTGTGCCCGACCATGTCGGGGATGACCGTCGAACGACGGCTCCAGGTCTTGATGACCTTCTTCTCGTTGGCCGCGTTCATCGCGTCCACCTTCTTGAGCAAGTGGGCATCGATGAAGGGACCCTTTTTTAAGCTACGTGACATTGTCTACCTACCTCCGCGCGCCGCGTCCACGGCGACGACGAATAATGAGCGCGTCCGATGTCTTTGGCAGACGCGTACGACCTTCGGGCTGACCCCACGGGGAGACCGGGTGACGGCCACCGGAGGTCTTGCCTTCGCCACCACCGAGGGGGTGGTCGACCGGGTTCATCGCCACACCACGGGTCTGGGGACGAATGCCCTTCCAGCGGTTGCGTCCGGCCTTACCGATCTTGATCAGTTCGTGCTCGGAGTTGCCGACGATGCCGAGCGTCGCGCGACAGTCGATCGGCACGCGGCGCATTTCGGTCGAGGGCAAGCGTAACGTCGCGTAGCCGCCGTCTTTGGCGACGAGCTGCACGCTCATGCCGGCACTGCGGGCCATTTTGCCGCCGCCGCCGGGGCGAAGCTCGACGTTGTGCACGGTGGAACCGGTGGGGATGAAGCGCATCGGCAACGCGTTACCGGTGCGGATGTCGGCCTTGGGGCCGGACTCGACGTACTCGCCGACCTTGAGACCGTTCGGCGCGAGGATGTAGCGCTTCTCGCCGTCGGCGTAGTGCAGTAGCGCAATGCGACACGTGCGATTCGGGTCGTACTCAATGGTGGCAACTTTGGCGGGAATGTGATCCTTGTTGCGCTTGAAGTCCACGATGCGGTACTGCTGCTTGTGGCCACCGCCGCGGTGACGCGAGGTCTTGCGGCCGTAGTTGTTGCGGCCACCGGTCTTGGGCTTCGCGTCGAGCAGCGACTTCTCCGGAGTGGAGGTCGTCAGTTCAGCGAAGTCCGAGACTGTCTGGAAACGGCGACCGGGGCTGGTGGGTTTGCGGTGACGTAGCGCCATGGCCGTCCTTAGTTCTCGAAGAGGTTGATCGTGTCACCCTGTTTCAAGGTGACGATGGCTCGCTTGGTGCTCGGCTTAGAGCCGCGAACGCCGGTGCGACGGTTGCGCGTGTTCTTGCCCTTGCGGTTCAGGGTGTTCACGTTGACGACCTTGACGTTGAAGGCCTGCTCGACGGCGTTGCGCACGTCGATCTTCGTGGCCCTCGGGTCCACGACGAACACGTAGGTGCCGGTGTCCATCAACGCGTAGGTCTTCTCCGAGACCACGGGACGAATCAAGATGTTCATGGCGTCGCGCATCAGACGATCTCCTTCGCGGTGGGCAACGTGGCGTCGGTGAAGAGCAGCCAGTCACAGTCGAGGACGTCGTAGGCGTTCAGTTCGCCCGCGTCGATGGTCTTCACGTTCATGAGATTACGAAACGAGCGAAAGGCGTTTTCGTCGTCACGACCGAGCACGATGAGAATCTTGCCTTCGAGACCGAGCGCACCAAGCGCGGTGATCGCGTCTTTGGTCTTGGGCTCACTCCAGGCGTCAAAGCTGTCGACGATGGCGACGCGCTCCATGGTCGCGCGGTCCGACAGCGCCGAGTAGAGCGCCAGGCGAATCATCTTCTTCGGGGTCTTCTGCTCGTAGCTGCGAGGCTTGGGTCCCAGCGCAATGCCGCCACCGGAGTAGTGCGGCGCGCGAATGGTTCCCTGACGGGCGCCGCCGGTGCCCTTTTGGTTGAACGGCTTCCGGCCACCGCCGCGAACTTCCTTGCGGGTCTTGGTGGACTGGGTGCCCGAACGCTTGGCGGCGAGTTGGGCCTTGATGACCTGGTGCAGCACGGCCATGTTGGGCGTGACGCCAAAGAAAGTGGGCTCTAAGTCCACGGAGCCGAGCTCAGCTCCGCTGAGCGACCTGCGCGTGACCGAGTGCTTGACAAGTGCGGGTCGGTCCTTCTTGACCGGACCACGGAGAGTAAAGACTTCGCTCATCGCTTACCTCCGGCCTTCATGGGGTTCTTGACCGACGTGCGCAGCACGACGACGCCGCCGCGAGGACCGGGAACGGCGCCCTTCACGAGTACCAAGTGGCGTTCGACGTCCACCGAGATGACTTCTAAGTTCGTGGTCGTGACCTGCGATCCACCCATGCGTCCAGCCATCTTCGTGCCCTTAAAGACTCGGCCCGGTGTCGCGCAGGCGCCAATGGAGCCGGGCGCGCGGTGGTGCTTGTGGTTACCGTGCGCCGCACCTTGACCCGAGAAGTTGTGGCGCTTCATGCTACCGGCGAAGCCCTTGCCCTTGGAGACGGCCGTGGCGTCGATCATCTCGCCCTTCTCAAAGGAGTTGGCCAGGATCTCTTGTCCGACGCTGTAGCCCGTCACGTCGTCGAGACGAAGTTCGACGAGCTTCTTGCCGGGCGTGACGCCGGCCTTTTCGAAGTGACCGAGTTCGGGCTTGGTGAGCGTTGACGTGCGGCGCGTGCCCCACGTGACTTGAACGGCCGAGTAGCCCTCTTTCTCGGGGGTCTTCACCTGGACGACGCGCGCGGGACTGACGCGAACGACCGTGACGGGGATCGCCCGGTTATGGTCATCCCAGACCTGGGTCATGCCCACCTTTTCGCCGACGATCGCTTTGGCCGCCACGTTTTCCTCTTCCTCTACTTTTCTCTACGTCGACCAGGGCCGACATACAGACGCTCCGCCGGGCCATGAAAACCCGAACGGAGCGCTCGACTTGTTGGTTCAGCGTTCCAAAAAATGGCAACTGAACACTTCTGTTGTTCGCCCAATTCGCAAAGAACGGGGCTATTAACCGTACACCATCGGGTCCCGTGGGCGCAAAGCGTCCGCCGGACCGAGGTTTAGTTCTGGCGGATCTTGATCTCGATGTCCACGCCCGCGGGGAGATCGAGTCGCTGAAGCGAGTCGACGGTCTTCGCGGTGTGGTCCACGATGTCCAGAAGGCGCTTGTGAACGCGCATTTCGAAGTGCTCGCGGCTGTCCTTGTGCTTGTGGGGTCCACGAACCACCGTGTAGCGGTGCTTCTCGGTGGGCAAGGGCACGGGGCCCTGCACCCGAGCGTTCGTGCGCTCGACCGTCTGGACGATCTTCGCGGTGGACTGATCCAAGACGCCGTGGTCGAAGGCCTTCAATCGGATTCGAATCATCTGTCGGTTGTCGGCCATGACCAGTCCTACTTCAGAATCTTTGTGACGCGACCAGAACCCACGGTACGGCCACCTTCGCGAATCGAGAAGGTGAGACCCTCTTCCATCGCGATGGGCTTGCCGAGGGTGACGGTCATTTCGGTGTTGTCGCCGGGCATCACCATTTCGGTGCCCGAGGGCAACTCGATGGTGCCCGTGACGTCGGTCGTGCGGAAGTAGAACTGCGGACGGTAGTTCGCGAAGAACGGCTTGTGGCGGCCGCCCTCCTCCTTCGTCAACACGTAGACCGCGGCTTCAAAGTTGGTGTGCGGCGTGATGGTGCCGGGCTTGCAGAGCACTTGGCCGCGTTCGACCTCTTCCTTCTTCGTGCCCCGAAGCAGCGCGCCGAGGTTGTCGCCCGCGCGACCCTCGTCGAGGATCTTGCGGAACATCTCGATGCCGGTCACGACGGTCTTTTGCGTGTCGCGCAGACCAACGATCTCGACTTCGTCGCCGACCTTGATGACGCCCTGCTCGACCTTGCCGGTGACAACCGTGCCACGGCCGGTGATCGACATGACGTCCTCGATCGACATGAGAAAGGGCTTCTCCAGAGCGCGCACGGGCTCGGGGATGTACGTGTCCACGGCGTCCATGAGCTCCATGATCTTGTCGCCCCACTCCTTGTCGCCCTCGAGGGCCTTCAGCGCCGAGACGCGCACGATGGGCGTGTCGTCACCGGGAAAGCCGTAGCTCGTCAGGAGCTCGCGAACTTCCATCTCGACGAGCTCTAAGAGCTCTTCGTCGTCGACCATGTCGGCCTTGTTGAGGGCCACGACGATGTAGGGAACGCCCACCTGGCGAGCGAGCAACACGTGCTCACGGGTCTGGGGCATGGGACCGTCGTTGGCCGAAACGACGAGAATCGCGCCGTCCACCTGGGCGGCGCCGGTGATCATGTTCTTCACGTAGTCGGCGTGGCCGGGCATGTCGACGTGGGCGTAGTGACGCTTCGCCGTCTCGTACTCCACGTGAGCAATTGAAATAGTGATGCCGCGCTGGCGCTCTTCGGGGGCCTTGTCGATCTGGTCGAAGGGCGTGAAGGTGGTTCCGCCGACGCGCTCGGACAGGACCTTGGTGATCGCGGCGGTAAGGGTGGTCTTGCCATGGTCGATGTGACCCATGGTGCCAATGTTGACGTGCGGCTTAGTGCGCTCGAACTTCTGCTTTGCCATTGTCGGGGACTAACTTTCTCTCTCGTGACCGCTTCTAGGTGAATCGGTCGGGTTTGTTTCGGCCCTCCCCGACGACGGTTTGGACCTGTTTTTGCTGGTTTCCCAACTCCTTACGCGCCGGTAGCCTTGGCGACGATCTCCTTAGCGATCGCGTCAGGTACTTCCGCGTACGAATTGAACTGCATGGTGTACGTCGCTCGCCCTTGAGTGCGAGAACGCAGGTCAGTAGCGTAGCCGAACATGTCGGCCAGCGGCACAAGGGCCCTAATTACCTGGTTATTGCCGAGCGCCTCCATGCCCTCGATGCGACCACGGCGAGACGACAGGTCGCCAATGACGTCGCCCATGTAGTCCTCGGACGTCACGACTTCCACGCTCATCACCGGCTCTAAGAGCACGGGACGGGCCAGACGCGTCGCCTTCTTCACCGCGATGGAGCCCGCGATCTTAAAGGCCATCTCCGAGGAGTCGACGTCGTGGTAGCTACCAAAGGTCAAGCGAACCCGTAGGTCCACCATGGGGTATCCCGCGAGAACGCCCGCGGTCAACGCCTCCGTGATGCCCTGGTTGACCGGCTGGATGTACTCCTTGGGAATAACGCCGCCGGAGGTCTCGTCGACGAACTCGTAGCCGCCGCCGGGGCCCGTGGGCTCGACGGTGATCACGACGTGGCCGTACTGGCCCCTACCACCGGTCTGGCGAACGTACTTCTCTTCGACCTTTTCGACCTTCTTGCGAATCGTTTCGCGATACGCCACCTGGGGCTTACCGACGTTGGCGTCGACGGAGAACTCCCGAAGCATCCGGTCGACGAGGACTTCCAAGTGCAACTCGCCCATGCCCGAGATGACGGTCTGGCCGGTCTCTTGGTCGGTGCGTACCCGAAAGGTCGGGTCCTCTTCGGAGAGCGCGAAGAGCGCCTTGCCGAGCTTCTCCTGGTCGACCTTGGTCTTGGGTTCAACGGCCACGTGGATAACGGGCTCGGGGAACGTCAGGGTCTCGAGCTGGATGGGCTGGTCGGGGTCGGACAAGGTGTCGCCGGTCGTGACCTGCTTGAGACCAACGGCCGCGACGATGTCGCCGGTGCGAATGGTGTCGAGGTCTTGACGGTTGTTCGCGTGCATCAAGAGCAGTCGCCCGAGACGCTCGCGCTTCATGCCCTTCGTGGTGTTGATCACGGTGTCACCCTTTTGCAGGGTGCCCGAGTAGACACGCAGGTACGTGAGCTTGCCGACGTAGGGGTCGGTCATTATTTTGAACGCCAAGGCGGAGAAGGGCTCGGCGTCGTCGGGCTTGCGCTCTAACACCTCGTCCTTGCCGGGCTTGGTGCCCTGGGTGGGCGGCAGGTCCACCGGCGAGGGCAAGAAGTCGACGACCGCGTCGAGCATGGGCTGCACGGCCTTGTTCTTGAAGGCGCTGCCGTTGAGGATGGGTACGCAGTGTCCCTCGAGGGTTCCCCGGCGCAGCGCCGAGCGAATGTCCTCGGTTGATATGTCCTCGTCACCGAGGACTTTTTCCATCAAGTTGTCGTCGAAGGTCGTCAACACGTCGAGCAACTTCGCGTGGTACGTCGCGGCGAGTTCCCTCAGGTCGTCGGGGATATCCACGACGTCGTACTCTTCGCCGAGGTCGTCGTGATAGAGCGTCGCCTTCATCGAAGTCAAATCCACGACGCCCTTATAGTGCGACTCGACGCCGACGGGCAGTTGAACGACGGCCGGTACGCAGTCCAGGCGATCTTCGATCATGTCCACGCAGCGAAAGAAGTCCGCGCCGACGCGGTCCATCTTGTTCACGAAGCAGATGCGCGGCACGTTGTACTTATTGGCTTGGCGCCACACCGTTTCGGTCTGGGGCTCGACGCCGGCGACGGCGTCAAAGACCGCGACGGCGCCGTCGAGCACGCGCAATGATCGCTCGACCTCCACCGTGAAGTCGACGTGACCCGGAGTGTCGATGATGTTGATGCGGTTGCCGTTCCAGTAACAGGTCGTCGCGGCGGAAGTGATGGTGATGCCGCGCTCTTGCTCTTGGACCATCCAGTCCATGGTGGCGGCGCCTTCGTGCACTTCACCGATCTTGTAGTTCTTGCCCGTGTAGAACAAGATGCGCTCAGTCGTCGTGGTCTTGCCCGCGTCGATGTGGGCCATGATGCCAATGTTGCGAACTTTGTCCAGGGGGTATTCGCGTGCGGTCATTTCCTTACAAACTCTCTTTACTTACCAGCGATAGTGGGCAAAAGCCTTGTTGGACTCGGCCATCTTGGCCATGTCCTCACGGCGTTTGACGGCCGCGCCCACGCCGTTGCTGGCGTCGATAATCTCGTTGGCCAAACGGTCGGCCATGGTCTTTTCGCGACGCTTCTTCGCGAAGTCGGTCAACCATCTTATGGCGAGCGTCGTCGAACGACGCGGACGAACTTCCACGGGCACTTGGTACGTCGTGCCCCCCACGCGTCGGCTCCGAACTTCGAGCTCGGGGCGAACGTTCTCGAGGGCGCGCTTCAACGTGGCAATGGGGTCGCCGCCGGTCTTTTGCTCCACCTGCTCAAGGGCCGTGTAGACGATGCGCTCGGCGATCGTGCGCTTACCGCGCTCGAGGATCTTGTTCGTGACTTGGGTGACGAGGACCGACTTGTAGATCGGGTCGACGGGAATCTCGCGGCGTACGGCGGGGCCTTTACGGGGCATTATTTCTCCCTCTTGGCGCCGTAACGACTACGGGCCTGCTTGCGGTCGCGCACACCCGAGGTGTCGAGCGCGCCGCGAATGATCTTGTAGCGAACACCGGGGAGGTCCTTCACGCGACCGCCGCGCACGAGCACGATGGAGTGCTCTTGGAGGTTGTGACCGACGCCGGGAATGTAGGCCGTGACTTCCACACCCGAGGTGAGGCGCACGCGCGCGACCTTGCGCAACGCGGAGTTCGGCTTCTTGGGCGTGACGGTGTGCACGCGCGTGCACACGCCGCGACGCTGCGGGGCCCCCTTCAGGGCCGGCGTCTTCGTCTTTGAAACCTTGTCCTGTCGGCCCTTTCGGACCAACTGTGCGATTGTGGGCACGCGGAACCTCTCTTGTTGGTACTTCTCATGGCGCTCGAGCAAGGCCCGAGCGCGGACTGTCAATCCTACGACAAACTGCCTTCGTACGGCAAGCCCGCCACCGCCCGGCGAGAGCGGCGGCGAACCTACGCGTTAGAGCGCCTGACCGCCGAGTTGATCTTCGGGGTTGACGGCGTCGTTCTCCGGTAGTGCCGACTCGTCGTAGGTGGCCGTGCCGATGTTCTGGAAGGCACTGAGGTCGGCACTAAAGGAGTCGTCACTGCTCAACTCGCCCAACAGACTGGCGAGGTCGAGGTCGTCGTCACTGACCTGCGCCCAGGCGGGGAGCAGTTCGGCGTCGGGCATGTCGAGACGAAGTTCGCGCTTGTTGTAGTACTCAAGTCCCGAACCGGCCGGAATCAACTTGCCGATGATGATGTTCTCTTTGAGACCCACGAGGTGGTCGCGCTTGCCTTCGATGGCGGCCTCAGTGAGCACGCGCGTCGTCTCTTGGAACGACGCGGCCGAGAGCCACGAGTCGGTGGCGAGCGACGCCTTCGTGATACCCATCAACTGCGCTCGGCCGTCGGCGGCTTCTTTGCCGTTAGCTTCGAGTTCGTCGTTGGTGTCGTTGAAGAGCTTCACGTCGATGAGCGCCCCGGGGAGCCAGTTCGAAAGACCGGCGTCGACGATCTGCACGCGCCGGGTCATCTGGCGCACGATCAGTTCGATGTGCTTGTCGTGAATCGACACACCCTGGTCGCGGTAGACGTTCTGGACCTCTTCGACCAAGTACTGCTGGGTCTCACGAGTACCGCGGAACTTCATCATCAGTTTGGGGTCGAGCGGACCGTCGTGCAGCGGCGTGCCGACTTCGACCTCTTGACCGTCCTCGACGAGCAAGTGACGAGCAATCGAGATCGACTCTTCTTGTACTTGGCCCTCGTCGCCGATCATGGTGACCTTGCGCTCGCGTCCAATGAGCTCGACGCGCACGCTGCCCGAGAACTCGGCCACGGCCGCGGCACCCTTCGGGGTACGCGCTTCGAAGAGCTCCACCACGCGCGGCAGACCGTGCGTGATGTCACTCTCGGTCACACCACCGGAGTGGAAGGTGCGCATGGTGAGCTGGGTTCCCGGCTCACCAATGGACTGCGCGGCGATGACGCCGACCGCTTCACCGAGCTCGACGAGCTGGTGGGTCGCGAGCGAGAGTCCGTAACACGCGGCGCAGACGCCTTGAATGGCGTCGCAGGTCAACGTGGTACGAACCCGAACTCGGTCGATCTGCGCGTCGTCGCGAAGTCGCTCGACGTCGTCCATCAACAACATCGTGCCGGCCGCGATAAGTGAACCGTCCGAGAGCGTGACGTCTTCCGCGACGACGCGGCCCCAGAGTTTCGTCTCGAGGTGAGCACGCTGCGCACGAGTATCGGGCGCGACGTGTTCGATCCACATTCCGCGGCCCGTGTGGCAGTCGAACTCCTTGACGATCAGTTCCTGGGCGACGTCGACGAGTCGACGCGTCAAGTAACCCGAGTCGGCGGTGCGCAGCGCGGTGTCGCCGAGACCCTTGCGGGTACCGTGCGTGGAGATGAAGTACTCGAGGACCGAGAGGCCTTCGCGGAACGAAGACTTAATCGGTCGAGGAATCATCTCACCGCGCGGGTTGGACACGAGGCCCTTCATCGCGGCGATCTGACGGATCTGCTGGCTGTTACCACGAGCCCCCGAGTCGACCATCTGGCGAATCGGATTCTCGGGAATCGCGTTCATGGCGCGGTCGGTAGCGTCACCGACCTCCTTGTTGGCGTTGGTCCAGATCTCGATCTCTTGCTGGCGGCGCTCGTCGTCGACGATGACCCCTCGGCGGTAGTTGGTCTCGACCTTGGCGGCCTGCTCCTCGTACTTGTTGAGGATCGCGGCCTTTTCCGGGGTCGTGATGATGTCGTCAATGGAGATCGTGAGACCCGACTTCGTGGCGAAGCGAAAGCCCAGCGACTTAATAGCGTCGAGCGACTCGGCCACTTCTTGACGGGAGTAGCTCGCCGAAATCTCTTCCACAATGGTGCCGATCGGCACCGCGTTCTTGCCAATGAGCTCATTGACGTAACGGAATCCAAAGGGCAGTGCCTCGTTAAAGAGCACCCGACCGGGCGTGGTGACGAGTGAACGTCCCGCGCCCTTGACTTCCACGCCGGCGGACTCTAAGCGCGTGTCCAGGGACGATCCTTCGAGGGGTCGAATCTGAATCGGCGCGCGCAGACCAATCAAGTGGTCCGAGACCGCGTTCTCGATCTCGTACACGTGACGGTAGACCTTGGGGTTCTTAACCTCTTCTTCGATGGGTAGCGTCAAGTAGTACGCGCCAAAGACCATGTCCTGGGCCGGCTCGGTGATGGGACGGCCCGTCGCGGGCGTGAAGATGTTGTTCGTCGAGAGCATCAAGATACGTGCTTCGGCCTGGGACTCGGCCGAGAGCGGTACGTGCACGGCCATCTGGTCACCGTCGAAGTCGGCGTTGAACGCCTTACAGACGAGGGGGTGAATCTGGATGGCCTTGCCGTCGACGAGGATCGGCTCGAAGGCCTGAATGCCCAGTCGGTGCAAGGTCGGTGCGCGGTTCAACAGTACCGGGTGCTCGCGAATGACCTCTTCGAGGACGTCCCAAACGATGGTCTTACGACGTTCGACCATGCGCTTGGCGCTCTTGATGTTCTGGGCCATCTGGGTCTCGATGAGGCGCTTCATGACGAAGGGCTTGAAGAGCTCGAGGGCCATCATCTTGGGCAGTCCACACTGATGAAGCTTGAGCTGAGGACCAACCACAATGACCGAACGGCCCGAGTAGTCCACGCGCTTGCCGAGCAGGTTCTGACGGAAACGACCCTGCTTACCCTTCAACATGTCCGAGAGGCTCTTCAGGGGTCGACCACTCTGTCCGGCCACGGGACGTCCACGACGTCCGTTGTCGAACAGTGCGTCCACGGCCTCTTGGAGCATGCGCTTTTCGTTGTTGACAATGATGTCGGGCGCGCCGAGATCGAGCAGACGCTTCAAACGATTGTTGCGGTTGATGACGCGCCGGTACAGGTCGTTGAGGTCCGACGTCGCGAAACGTCCACCGTCGAGTTGCACCATTGGACGAAGGTCCGGAGGGATAACCGGCACGGCTTCGAGGATCATGGCGCGCGGGTCGTTCAGCCGGTGACCGTGATCGTCACGACGGTTGAAGGACTGCACGATCGCGAGACGCTTCAAGAACTTCGCGTGACGCTGCGCGCTGAGCGGCTTGCGGCCGTCCTTCGCGTCGATCATCTCGCGCATGACCTTCTCCTCGTCGTCGAGGTTCATCCGGTCAATCAGTTGGAGAATCGCGTCGGCGCCCATGCCGCCTTCGAAGTACTCGCCGTAGCGAAAGTCCATCTCGCGATAGAGCACTTCGTCTTCGATGATCTGACGAGAGTGCAGACCTTCGAAGGTGTCAAAGGCTTGCTTGGCGAGTTCGCGCTCTTCGGCGAATCGCGAACGAACGCCGTCGAGTTCCTTCTCCGTGCCACGCTGGAGCGAACGAAGTTCGGACTCCTTGGCCCCGTCGGCTTCGAGCTTCGCGGCGCGCGCCTCGATCTCTTTGAGTTTGTTGTCGAGCGCCTTCACTTCACGTTCGGCGATCTCGACGACTTCGTCGTTCAGACCCACGCGCAACTCCGCGAGGTCGTCGTGACGACGGTCGACGTCGACGTAGGTGACCATGTGGGCGGCGAAGTAGATGACCTTCTCCAACTGCTTGGCCTTCAACTCTTCCTTGGGCGCGGTCCCCATCAAGAGGTACGCAAGCCACGACCGGGTACCACGCAGGTACCAGATGTGCACGACGGGAGCGGACAGGGCGATGTGACCCATGCGCTCACGGCGCACCTTGTCACTCGTCACTTCAACGCCACAGCGCTCACAGACAATGCCCTTAAAGCGAACGCGCTTGTACTTGCCGCAGGCGCACTCCCAGGCCTTCTGTGGCCCGAAGATCTTCTCGCAGAAGAGTCCGTCCTTCTCGGGACGAAGCGTGCGGTAGTTAATCGTCTCGGGCTTCTTCACTTCACCCGAGGACCAACTGCGAATGTTCTGCGCGGTAGCGAGACCAATGGAGATCTCATCGAACTGGTTGACGTCGAGTGGACTCATGACAACTTCCTTTCGGCGGCTCGGCGGGCGTCTTCTTCGTCACTGCCGCGCTCGGGTCGACTGATGTCGATACCCAGTTCGCGCGTGACCGAGAAGAAGTCCTCTTCGGTGTCGGCCAGGTCGACGTGGGCACCGACCTTGTCGCGCACCTCCACGTTCAAACAGAGCGACTGCATTTCCTTGATTAATACCTTGAACGACTCGGGGATTCCCGGCTCGGGCAGGTTCTGGCCCTTCACGATGGCCTCGTAGGCCCGCTCGCGACCCTTCATGTCATCGGACTTCACGGTCAAGAGCTCTTGCAACGCGTAGGCCGCGCCGTAGGCCTCGAGGGCCCACACTTCCATCTCACCGAAGCGCTGGCCACCGAACTGCGCCTTACCACCTAGGGGCTGAGCGGTGATCATCGAGTACGGACCGGTCGAGCGCGCGTGAATCTTGTCGTCGACCATGTGGGCGAGCTTCAAGATGTAGGCGTAGCCGACCGAAATTGGACTGTCGTAGGCCTCACCGGTGCGACCGTTGTAGAGCGTGACCTTGCCGTCGTTGTCCCCCCCCAGCATGCGCTTGCCGTTCTGGCCGTCGACGTTCAACGTCTCGAAGGTCTGTTGGATCGTGGGCTTGTCCTTCGCGCGTTCGGTCTCGTCCCAGTGCGCTCCGTCAAAGGAGGGCGTGGCGACGTACACGGCGGGCTCGGTACGTGGACGGGTCTTGCGATAGGGACGCGTCGCGGGGTCCTGCTGGTCGTCGTGACCTGAGGTACCGACCGACGGGTTCATCTCTATGCCGGCCCAACCGTGACGAGCGGCGTAGCCCAGGTGACTTTCCAAGACCTGGCCGACGTTCATTCGACTCGGCACGCCAAGCGGGCTCAAGATGATGTCGATCGGCGTACCGTCCGAAAGGAACGGCATGTCCTCTTCGGGCAGGATCTTCGAGATGACGCCCTTGTTGCCGTGGCGTCCGGCGAGCTTGTCGCCTTCGGAGATCTTGCGCTTCTGCGCGACGTAGACCTTCACCAGTTGGTTGACGCCGGGCTGCATTTCGTGGTCTTCGTCGCGGCTGTAGACCTTGACGTCGATGACCTTGCCGGACTCGCCGTGGGGAACCTTCAATGAGGTGTCACGAACTTCGCGAGCCTTCTCACCAAAGATGGCGCGAAGCAGACGCTCTTCGGGCGACTGTTCGGTCTCACCCTTGGGGGTGACTTTTCCTACGAGGATGTCGCCGGGCTCGACTTCGGCGCCGATGCGCACTATGCCGAGGTCGTCGAGATCCGCCAAGATGTCGTCGGGCAGGTTCGGGATGTCGCGAGTGATCTCCTCGGCGCCGAGCTTGGTGTCGCGAGCGTCGATCTCGTACTCCTTCACGTGGATCGAGGTCAACACGTCGTCACGCACGAGGCGCTCGTTCAGAATGATGGCGTCTTCGTAGTTGTAGCCCTCCCACGGCATGTACGCCACGAGCAGGTTCTTACCCAAGGCCAACTCACCGTTACTGGTACTCGTGCCGTCGGCCAGAAGGTCGCCGGCCTTCACGCTTTCGCCACCAAAGACGAGAGGCTTCTGGTTGATCGAAGTGTCTTGGTTGGAACGACGGAACTTGTTGAGGTTGTACTGCTTCTTACCGAAGGCCTTGCCGTAACGGTCGGTGACGTCCTTTTCGTACTCGACCACGATGCGGTCGCCCGAGACGGACTTGACGACACCGTTGCCCTCAGCGATCAACACGTCGCCCGAGTCCAGGGCGGCGCGCGCTTCCATGCCGGTGCCCACGAAGGGTGCTTCGGGCATGATGAGCGGCACGGCCTGCTTTTGCATGTTCGCGCCCATGAGTGCGCGCTGCGCGTCGTCGTGTTCGACGAAGGGAATGAGTGACGTCGCGACCGAGATGATCTGCTTGGTGGACACGTCCATCAACTCGACTTCGTCGGGCTTCACGAAGTCAATCTCTGAGGTCGTCGAGGACGACTTGTTGGACGAGCCCACGCGAAGTCCCGTACCAACGGGGCCGCGACGAACCAGGACGCGGTCGGCCTTGATGGTGCCGTGCTCGTCAACTTCGGTGTTGGCCTGGGCGATGACGTAACGCTCTTCTTCGTCGGCGGTGAAGTAACGAATCTCGCCGGTGACCTTGCCGCCCGCCACGACGCGGTACGGCGTCTCGATGAAGCCGTACCCGTTGATGCGCGCGTAAGTCGCGAGGTAGCCAATAAGACCGACGTTCGGACCTTCGGGGGTCTCGATAGGACACATGCGTCCGTAGTGCGAGGAGTGGACGTCTCGAACTTCAAGACCGGCGCGCTCGCGTGACAGACCGCCCGGTCCCAGCGCCGAGAGACGGCGCTTGTGGGTGAGACCCGAGAGCGGGTTGTTCTGGTCCATGAACTGACTCAGCTGCGATGTCGCGAAGAACTCTTTGATCGCCGACATCACCGGACGGATGTTGATCAGCGTCTGGGGCGCGATGGCCTCGACGTCTTGGGTGTTCATGCGCTCACGAACGACGCGTTCCATGCGAGAGAGTCCCGTGCGCAGGGCGTTCTGAATCAGTTCGCCCACGCTACGGATACGACGGTTCGCGAAGTGGTCCTGGTCGTCGATGTGGTACGTGGTCTCTTTGGCCGTGCGGTCGCGCGCCAAGTTGAGCAGGTAGGTCGCCGTCGCCAACACTTCGGCCTTTGACAAGACGTGCAGGTCCGCGTTGGGCAACTCGAGCAGGTTACCGAAGAGTTCGACGTTCTTCTCGACCTCGTCGCCGAGCTTGCGGTCGAGCTTGTAGCGACCGACGCGGCTCAGGTCGTAGCGCTTCTCCGAGAAGAAGGCGCCCTCGAAGTACTGTCGCGCTGCTTCGACGGTCTGCACTTCACCGGGACGAGCGCGACGGTAGATCTCGAGCCACGCGGTCTCTTGACTCGCGCGCAGAAAGTTATCGGGCGTGTCTTCAATGTTGAACTTCTCCATGTGCTTGGCGATCTCGAGGTGCGCCTTCTTCCAGTCCACGTGGAACTGGTCTTCGAGGAAGTCGAAGTGCGCGACGAACTTCTCAAAGAACTTCTCGTCCATCGAGATGTCGAGGGCGCGCAGCAGCGTGAAGATCGAGATGCGACGCTTGCGAGCAATGCGCGCGCCGGCGTTGGCGGACTTGTTCTTCTTCTCTTCGAGGTCGACTTGGAGCCACTCGCCGCGGCTGGGGTGAATCGTTCCCTCGAAGGCGACTTTTTCGTCCTTGCCCGGCTGGAACAACACGCCAGGTGAGCGAACGAGCTGGGACACGACGACGCGCTCGGTGCCGTTGATGATGAACGTTCCCTGTTCGGTCATGATCGGGAAGTCACCCATGAAGACGGTCTGCTCTTTGATCTCACCGGTCTCGGAGTTCAAGAAACGAGCGCGCACGAAGATGGGCTGGGAGTACGTGGTGGCGCGCTGACGGCACTCTTCCACGGTGAACTTCGGCGGACTCTTCAAGTCCAAGTCATCGGGGTCAAACTCGAGTTCGAGTGAGAGACGACCCGTGAAGTCCGTAATAGGCGAAATTGCCTCGAAGGCTTCGCGCAGACCTTGCTTCATGAACAGGTCAAAGCTGTCGCGCTGAATTTCGAGGAGGTTAGGCAGCGGGTGGGCTTCACCCAATGCCGAGAAGTTAAAGCGCTCTGGGCTAGTGGACCGAGACGTCAACGGTCATCCTCCGTGTGAGTGGGTGGGTGGCTACAGATACGTGCCGGGTTGAGCACAAAACGGCGTCAAGAGTTGACGAAACTGAGGGCAAGAACACGGTCATTCAACTCTAGTGGTTCTGCCAGAGAATGCGCAACTGGCGCTCCTCATTGGAGAAACGCGGCCGTTCAAATCGGTTGCGATCACCCTAGGCAGGTTCGACGCCCAGGTCAAGTCTTTCTCACCTAAGAAAAGTGGTCCCGGACGCTCGCCTCGCCCGCATCCGCCAAAGTGCTTGAAATTACTGGACTTTCACCGTCGTCGCGCTGGAGAAGAAAAACGAGCCCTCTAGCGAGCGCGGGCGCCGCGACACCCCCTCGTCGCGCCTGCGAGACTCAGAATCGAGCGCAGAGAGAAGAGCCCAGTGGCACGTGCCCACCCCCTTGCATCGAAAGATTCGACTTTTGACCGCCGGCACTTTCTCGCTGGTGGCCTCGCGCTCGGCGGGGGGCTGCTGGCACTCCCCAGCTCATCTTCCACGATCGCGCGAGCGCAGCGGACCAGGGCCGCCGGATCTGATCTGGGCGCCATTGAACACGTGGTCTTTGTCATGCAAGAGAACCGATCCTTCGATCACTACTTCGGTTCGTATAAGGGAGTCCTCGGATTCGATGATCATCCCAGCGACTCACTTGGCGTTTTCGCTCAGCCGTACGCCGAGAACACGACGCGTCAACCACTCGGCGTCGTACTGCCCTTTCACCTGGACACGACGACGGGCCGTGGCGAATGTACGAGAGATCTCAATCACAGTTGGGGGGCCCAGCACCTCTGTTGGAACAACGGAGCGATGGACTCCTTCGTGAAGACGCACGCGTCCACTCAGTACGACGGTCCGGGCCCGGGACTACTCACGATGGGCTACTACACCCGCGCCGATCTTGCGTTTCACTACGCTCTCGCCGACGCGTTCACCTTGTGCGATCGATATCACTGCTCGGTCATGGGTCCGACGCACCCGAATCGACTCATGGCCCTATCGGGAACGATCGATCCGAGCGGTCACCACGGCGGGCCTATTCTTACGACCGAGACCGCTTCCCAAGCGCTCTTCAGTGTGGACTGGGTCACCGTGCCCGAGCTGCTCGACGACGCCGGCGTCTCGTGGAAGACCTACACGACGCCGGGACAAGGTTTCGTCCCGAGCGACCCCTTCAGCGGACTCGGCGACGCGATTCTCCCCTACTTTTCGCAGTACAAAAGACCCTCGTCGGCGCTGTACCAAAGGGCTTTTCTGCCGACGTATCCCGCGGGCTTCGGCCACGACGTCAAGACGGGTCAACTCCCGAAAGTGTCGTGGATCGTTCCGCCCAACGGGTACGACGAACATCCGCCGTCGGCGCCGGGCTACGGAGCGTGGTTTCTCAACGGCGTTCTCCGGACGTTGATTTCCAACAAGAAGGTCTGGTCCAAGACCGTGCTCTTCATCATGTACGACGAAAACGACGGATTCTTCGACCACGTCGCGCCACCGGTCGCCCCCGCGGGAACGCCCGGGGAGTACCTCAGCGTGAAGCCGTTGCCGGCGAGCGCGAGCGGCATTGCCGGACCCTTAGGTTTGGGATTCAGAGTTCCGATGCTGGTGGTCTCGCCGTTCAGTCGAGGCGGCCACGTATCGTCGGACGTGTTCGACCACACGTCACAGATACGGTTTCTTGAAGAACGCTTTGGCATTCGCGCGAACAACATCTCCGCGTGGCGACGTGCGACCGTAGGCGATCTCACGACGACGCTGCACATGAAGAGCTCGAACGCTCAAGTGCCTCCGCTGCCATCAACCACGCACTATCGAACCGAAGCGCTCACCGTAGAAGGTTGCACGCCGGGAGACATCGCCGAGACCAGCTACGACCAGGGATCGTATCCCTTAGCAGCGATCCAGACCATGCCCATCCAGGAGTCGTGAACATTCAGCCCAGTGCTCATCACTTTTACCTAGTAGGTACTGGTACTGCCGAACTGAGAAAGTAACCCCGGCCAGTCGCCCGGCCGGGGCCCTTCAAATTGCGTGAAACTACTTGACTTCCACCGTTGCGCCGGCGGCCTCGAGTGCAGCCTTTGCTTTGTCGGCGTCGGCCTTGGAGACCTTTTCGAGCACGGGCTTGGGGGCACCGTCCACGAGGTCCTTGGCTTCCTTTAGACCCAGGCTGGTAAGTGAACGCACTTCCTTGATGACCTGAATCTTCTTGTCGCCACCGCTCGTCAAAATGACGTCGAATTCGCTCTTCTCTTCGGCACCAGCGTCGGCCTCGTCGGCGCCGCCGGCGGCGGGCGCCGCGGCAACGGCCACGGGAGCCGCGGCCGTCACGCCGAACTTCTCCTCGAACTCCTTGAGCAGTTCGCTCAGTTCGATAACAGAAAGCTCCGCAATGCCGTCAAGAATCTGCGCCTTGGTCAGGGTTGCAGCCATGGTGATTCCTTTCTCTTCTTACTTCGTTGTCGGTTATTCGGCCGGTTCGCTGGCGGCGTCGTCAGACGCCTCAGAGCGGTCGGGTTCGGCTTCGGCCACGGGGGCCTCGTCCGCGACCTCCGCGACCAGGGTCGCGTCGTCGTCGCTCGCCGCCGGAGCAGCTTCCTCGACCCCGGCCGGAGTCTCGGCGACCACGTCGGGCTCGACGACCTCGGGAGTGACAACAACGCCACCCTTAGAGTCGATCAAGGCCGAGAGGCCGTAGGCGAAGTTTTGCGGAATGGCCTTTAACAGACCAGCCAACGTCGAAAGTGGTGAGGCCAAGAGGCCGGCGAAGCGTGCGAGCAGAACGTCCCGCGAGGGCAGGTCCGCGAGCGCCGTGAGGTCCTTCTTCGAAAGCGGCTTGCCGTCGAGGACGCCGCCCTTGACGACGAGAGTGGGCGTGGCCTTGGCGAAGTCGCGCAGCGCCTTGGCGACCGCTGAGACGTCACCGTTCACGAAGGCAATGGCCGTGGGACCTTCGAGGAACTCGTCGAGTGATTCCACGGACGTGCCGGCAATGGCGCGGCGCACCAGCGTGTTCTTGAACACCTTGTAGTCAGCGTCGAGGCTACGAAGCTGACGACGAAGTGTCGAGATCTCCGCGACGGTCATGCCGCGATACTCGGTGACGACGGCCGTGGAGGTGGCGTCGACCTTGGCCTTGAGCTCGTCGACGGTGGCGACTTTGGCGGTGCGGACCTTGTTCATGGTGACTCCTTCACCGGATGCCGCCCGGTAACGGGCCTTCGACATCCAAGCGAACGAGTTCCCCAAGGAAACCCGAACTCCTCGTCAGGCGGACTTCGTCCATTACGCACTCTCGTGCACCGGATGTCTACGGCGTTCTGTATAAATCTGTGGCACTGACTTCGTGCGAGGTGTACAGCGTAGTAACGAACGGGCGGCTCCGTCAAAACGGCGACTAGGCCGAGGCCAAAACCTCGTCGGCGTCGCGCGTGTGCGTGGGGTCGATCTTGACGCCGGGTCCCATGGTCGACGAGACCGTGATGCTCATGAGGTAGCGGCCCTTGGCACTGGCCGGCTTCACGCGCACGACTTCGTCGATGACGGCCTGCACGTTTCGCACGAGATCGTCACGAGAGAAGCTGACCTTGCCGACGCGAAGCTGCACGTTGCCGATCTTGTCGGTGCGGTACTCCACGCGTCCACCCTTGAACTCGGTGACGGCCTTGGCGACGTCCATCGTGACGGTACCGGTCTTGGGGTTGGGCATGAGTCCGCGCGGACCGAGCACGCGACCGAGACCACCGACTTGACCCATGAGGTCCGGCGTCGCGATCGCGACGTCGAAGTCGAGAAATCCCCCGGCCACCTTGGCGACGAGGTCCGCGGCGCCCACTTCGTCGGCGCCCGCGTCACGGGCTGCCTGCGCCGCTTCGCCCGAGGCGAAGACCGCGACGCGGTTCGTCTTGCCGGTGCCCGCGGGCAGCGAGATCGTGCCACGCACGATCTGCTCGGCCTTACGAGGGTCGACGCCCAGGCGAATCGCGAGCTCGACGGTCTCGTCGAACTTCGCGGTCGAGATCTTCTTCAACTTGTCGAGCGCTTCCACCACCGTGAGGAGCTCTTCGCGGTCAACCTGCGCGAGGGCGTTCTTGTAGTTCTTGCCGTGCTTCATACTTTTCTCCTAGCCCGCGACCGTGATGCCCATCGAGCGCGCCGTGCCGGCCACTTGGAGCTTGGCCATCTCGACGTCGTCGGTGTTGAGGTCCTTCAGTTTGGTCTTGGCGATCTCTTCGACCTGATCCATCGTCACCGTCGCCACGACTTCGCGGCCGGCTAAGTGCGCGCCCTTGGCAATCCCGGCGGCCTGGCGCAGCAGGACCGGCGTCGGTGGGGTCTTCAAGATAAAGGTGAACGTGCGGTCTTCGTAGATCGATATCTCGACCGGGATGACCGTGCCGCGCATCGACTCGGTCGCGGCGTTGTACTGCTTGCAGAACTCCATCGTCTGCACGCCGTGGGGCCCGAGCGCGGTACCCACCGGCGGCGCGGGCGTCGCGCCACCCGCTTCGAGTTGAATTTTCACTACTGCGACAATCTTCTTGGCCATGGCCGTTCTCCTTAGCGTCCTCTAAAGCTTCGTAACCTGCGCGAAGTCGAGCTCCACGGGGGTTTCGCGGCCGAAGATGTCCACCAACACCTTGACCTTGAGTTGGTCTTCGTTGATCTCGGCCACGTGACCGGAAAAGGTCGCGAACGGGCCCGTCTTAATCTGCACCGTGTCGTTGACCTCGAACTCGTGGGTGGGCATGCGACGCTTCGCGATGGGCTGTTCGACGCCCTCGACGTGGGGACGAATGATGTTGTCGACCTCGCGGCGAGTCAGCGCCGTGGGCTTGGTCTTCTCCGCGCCCACGAAACCCGTCACGCCCGGTGTGGAACCGATGACGTAGAAGATCTCGGGGTCCGGCTCGCACCGAATCAACAGATAACTCGGGAACATGCGCTTCGAGACGGTGACCTTCTTGCCGGACTTGAACTCGGTGACGTCCTCTTCGGGCAGGTAGATCTCGTAGATCGAGTCGCTCAACTCGCGACTCTTCACGATGTTGTTCAGCGCGCCGATGACCTTTTGTTCGTGACCGGCGAAGGTGTGCACGATGTACCAACGACCGGGACGGTCAAAGGCACTTTCGACAACGGGTTCGTCGTCGTCAATAATCGTGACGTCGAGAATCTCTTCGTCCACCGCGGCGTCCGCAACGGCATCCAGGGGGGTTTCCAGATCACTCATGAGGGCCTACTTGACGAAGAGGAACGTGACGAACTTGGAGAATCCCAATCCGAGTCCGAAGATTAACGAGGTCATGAAGACCAGGACGAAGAAGACAATGGAGGTGTAGTTGACGACCTCGGGGCGCGTGGGCCACGAGACTTGGCGCATCTCTTCACGAATTTGGCGAAAGAACTCACGGGGCGTCGCGCGGTCGCTGCGACGGCGCTGAACGTCCTGCGGGGAGGTGCGACGAGGCGCGGCGGCGCCGTCGGCGCCCACCTGTCCTTGTCGCTGCATCATGCGCTTTTGTTCGCGGTTCATCTCACGTCTCTCGTTCGTACTTCACTACATCAATCGAAAACCATCTTCGAGCAGGGCAGGAGGGACTCGAACCCCCAACCACCGGTTTTGGAGACCGGTGCTCTACCAATTGAGCCACTGCCCTATGGGGTCACGGTCCAAGAATTTGGACGTGTCCCTAGGGACGTCAATCTTACCACCACCGCCCCGGAGTCCTCCTAGCGGGTCTCCTTGTGCAGGGTGTGCTTGCGCTCCCACTGACAGAACTTCTTCATCTCAACGCGCTCACGGTCGTTGATCTTGTTCTTGGTCGTGATGTAGTTGCGACGCTTGCAGTCCTCGCACGCCAGGGTCACCTGGATGCGCTTTTCGTTCTTTGCCATTCTTCTCTCCTTGGTACTTCGTGGGCCCTGCGTTGTGCCTGGTAGCGGCGGCGGGAGTCGAACCCGCGACACCACGATTATGAGCCGTGTGCTCTAACCACCTGAGCTACGCCGCCTGGCGAGCCCTCTGTCGGGATTGAACCGACGACCCCTTCCTTACCATGGAAGTGCTCTACCACTGAGCTAAGAGGGCGTTTGCGATAAAAACTCGCGAGGACGAATTCTACTCCTTGAAACCTCCTTGATTCCAACCCCCGTCACGATACCCTTGACCCCTATGAGAACGCGCCTGGTTGAAGTGGACGACGCCACGGCCCTGATGAACATCCTCAACCCCGAGGTCGTCGAAACGAGCGTCTCGTTCGATCTCGTGCCGAAATCACTCGACGAGCAGCGCGAGTGGATCCTCGCCCACCAGGCCACGCACCTCTGTCTCGTCGCCCTCAACACCGACGACGGTCTCGGTGAACTCGGGGCCCGGGGCGAGCGAATCCTCGGCTTCGCGTCCTTTTCACCCTTTCGAGAGCGTCCGGCCTACGCCACGACCGTCGAGAACTCGGTCTACGTGCACCGAGCGGCGAGGGGCCAAGGGGTCGGCGAGTTACTGCTGAACGACCTGATCGTAGCGGCGAAAGGGTCGGGCTTTCACTCGCTCATCGCGCGCATCGTGGGCGAGAACTCCAGTTCGATTCGACTCCACGAGAAGTGCGCCTTCACGCTCGTGGGCACCGAAATTGAAGTCGGACGTAAGCACGGGCGCTGGCTCGACGTCGTGGAGTACCAGTACGTCATGCCCGACCAGCCTCGTTAGGTCGAAGCGTCGCTCACCTGGAGTTCTTTTTCGGGCCACGACCACTGGGTCCAGCGTCCCATGGGCAGCAACAGCACTCCTCCGAGAATCGCCACCGCGATGGCGATCAGGAGCGGATTGGAGTGCACGAGTCCGGCCAGGAGCTGACGCCCGCCCGGCAGGCCCACGAAAGGACCGGTAATCGAGAGCAACAAGAGCCAGAAGTGTTCGCGTCCCTGGTAACTCGCGGCGAGTATCACGAGTCCCCAGGCGAGATACCAGGGCTGCACGACGGGTCCGAGCTCTACGAAGAGAATGAGCGAAAGTCCGAGCGAGCGCACCCAACCGCGCTGCTCGGAGTGCCAGAGCAGCCACAACGAGAAGCCCGCGGCGGTCACGAGTCCGAGGAATCTCGTTACCGAGAGGACCGAGCCAATGGTGATCGAGTGCCAACCGAGCGCGTGAAAGATATTGCCGAGCGCCATGCCGACGCCCGTCGCGGGCGCCGCCCACGAACGCACGGTGCCGTTGCTCAAGAGATTGTTGATCCAGCCAAAGCCAAAGCCCGCCAAGAGTGACGTCACGCCGAGCGTCAAGCCCGCGATAACGCCGCCGATGAGAAACGGCCGGATCTTCTGTTTCAACGTGGCCTGGGGCCCGAGCCAGGTCCACGCGACGAAGGCGAGACCGATCGCGGCTGGCGCTTTGATGGCGGTGGCTAGGGAACAAAAGAACAACGCCCACACCGGATGTCGTTGCACGGCGAGCGCGAGGCCGACGACGAGAAAGCCCGCCATGATCGCGTCGTTGTGTGCGCCGCCGATCAAGGTGAGGAGCACCAAGGGGTTCATCGCGCTCAGGACGAACGCCTCGCCCGGGTCGCGGCCGAGGCCCTTCGCGAGCATCGTGACGCCGTAGCCGATGAGCACGACCGCGAACACCTCCAGGATTCGCAGACCCACCACGGTCCAGAGTTCGTGGTGCGCCGTTATTCGGTCAATCGAACCATCGAGGAAGAGAAAGAAGGGTCCGTACGGCGCGGGCGTGTTACCCCAGAGCGGATCGACGGGCGTCACGTAGGGACTCGATCCCAACGTGCCCGGTCCGTAGAGGTACGGGCTGATGTGATAGCTGGTCATCTCGCCCTGAGCGGCGTAACTGAAGACGTCGCGCGAAAACAGGGGCGGCGCGACGATCATCGGCACCGACCACAGCGCCAAGATCCACCACAGCTTCTTGAGCGCGACCCCGGCGTGGAGTTTCATGACTTCGGCCAAGCGCAACCACACGCGCATCAACAACAAGAGTCCGCCGTAGACGAGCACGACCGAAAAGATGTACTTCGTCACGCTCGGCGCGCCAAACTGGCTCGCCGAGGGCTCGCCGAAGAACCACGTGTTCACCAGGTTGAGTTTGAACGGCGAGTTCGTGAACGAGGCGCCCGCCACGATCGACGTCAACGCCGCGAAGCCGAGCACCGCGGGTTGCCAGAGGAATCCCCAGCCCTCAAAGGGTCCGGGCGTGAATCGACCGAGTGGTGTGTAGCGGTGTTCGAGCAGCTCGACGCCCGACTCAAAACGAGTGGCCACGCGTTCGTAAATGCGTCGCACCGCGCTCGCCCACGAGTTCACTCGGTCCACGAAACTCCTCTCGCCACGAACAGTGACACCGTACTTCGCCGATTCGCTAACTCAAAGTCGGACGTGGCCAATCCCCGACGTGCAGGATTGACCGTGGTGGGCCAGGAGGGATTTGAACCCCCGTAGGCTAAGCCGTCTGGTTTACAGCCAGATCCCATTGGCCACTCGGGCACTGACCCGTCGAAAATTCTACTGCCCGTGGCGACCCCGCTGCCAAACACACCCGACGCTCTACCATCTGACTATGCCCAGTTTTGACGTGGTCTCTGAAGTTGACCTTCAAGAAGTGCGTAACGCCGTCGATCAAGCCAACCGTGAAGCCACGACGCGCTTCGACTTCAAAGGCACCAACGCGCTGATCGAGTTCTCCGAGAAAGAACTCTCCCTGAGTGCCACCACCGAGGACCGTCTGCGCGCGCTCTACCAACTGCTCGAAGAGAAAATGGTAAAGCGATCGGTATCACTCAAAACGCTCGACGCGGGAAAGATCGAAGAGGCCAGTCACAACAGTGCGCGCCAGAAGGTGGCCCTCAAGGCCGGCATCAATCAAGAAGTTGGCAAGCAGATCAACAAACTCGTGAAGGACATGGGCCTTAAAAGTCTCAGTTCCTCCATTCAAGGCGACCACGTTCGAGTGACCGGGAAGCAGCGCGACGACCTACAGCGAGCCATGACCGTGGTTAAAGGCGCCGATCTCGCGGTGCCCCTGCAGTTCACCAACTTTCGCGACTAAATCGCGGTCTTCTCTTCCACGATGAGATGTTCTTCCATCTGTTCAAGCACGTTGACGTGAAAGATTCGATTGAAGACAATGAGTTTCAACACCCAAAACACCGCGAAGCAGAGCAGATTAGTGCCGGCGACGAGTCCGGTGTTCGCTAAGTGGCTCCAGTGGTGCGTGTCCACTTCGTCTTTGGCGATCCACGCGCCGAGTTGCGCGAAAGCAATACCGAGAACCGACATTGCCATGAACGGGACGATCTCGAGACGAATGAGGCTACGGCCCTTCTTGCCCCACGTCCAACGGCGATTCAACTGATACGCGGGCAACATGCCAATAACGTTGCCCGACAACGTCGCCCAGATGACGCTCGGAATAATTCGAAATCCGTAGAGACCCGCCACGGCGCTGAACGAAACCGCGGTCGTCACGCCCGACGTCAAGGTGTAGCGAACCATTTTCTTGCCCTGGTGCGTGCCAGACCACTCGATCACCGAGCCAGGTAGATACTTCATCGTTGACAACTTACTTGGCTCAACAAGGTACGTATAGAGCGGCACCGCCGCCTCGCCGCCGGACTATTTCGTTCGTGTCTCGTGAGGTCAGTACCGGAACGCCAATCCACGGCGACGGGCCCTCTCTTGACGCCTGGTTCAGTCCAGAGTCGCGTCGTACGACGACTTGAGCGCGGCCTTCTCTTCCAACGTGAGATGCTCTTCGAGCCGTTCGAGCTTGTTGACGTGGAATATTTTGTTGAAGACCATCAACTTCAACATAAAGAAGACGCCGAAGCACACGATGTTCGTGCCCGTGACGAGCCCCGTGTTGGCTAGGTGGCTCCAGGTGTGGGAGTGCACTTCGGCGCGAGCCCAGAAGGCGCCCAGTTGAGAGAAGGAGATACCGAGAAACGACATGCTCCAGAACGGAACGATCTCGGTACGAAAGTGACTCCGACCACGCTTGCCCCACGTCCACGTCCGATTCAAGTGATACGCGGGCAAGGTCGCGATTAAGTTACCCGCCAACGTCGCCCAGATGACACCGGGAATGATCCGAAAGCCGTAGAGGATCGCGATCGACGTGAAGGAGACGCCCGTGGTGACAACGGAACCTAAAACGTAGCGAACCATCTTCTTGCCCTGGTGCGTGCGCGACCACGCAAGAAACGAGCGAATTCGTTCAATCATCGAATCGAGTCTACCGGGCGCCCACGGCGAGACGAAGTGACGTCAAGTGCAACAATGGTTTTATGTCTGAGGCCCTCGACCTTCTCGTCCACTTGCTCGACCTGGAAACCATTGAGGTCAACGTCTATCGCGGGATCAATCCCAAAGAAGAGCGCCAACGCACCTTCGGCGGCCAGGTGGCGGCGCAGGCGTTGATGGCGGCCGGTCGCACCGTGAGTCAAGGACGCGTGCACTCGCTGCACTCGTACTTTCTTCGTCCAGGCGATCCCACGACGCCGATTCTCTATGAAGTCGACCGCATTCGTGATGGCAAGAGCTTTACGACGAGGCGCGTCGTCGCGATCCAACACGGTCGGGCCATCTACAACATGCAGGCCAGCTTTCACACCGATGAGGTGAGCATCGAACACCAGATTCCCATGCCCGACGTTCCCGGACCCGAGACCGTGTCCTCACTCTTCGATCGAGTGCAGAGCGAATTTGGTGAGATCGACGAGTGGTTCAAGCGGCAACACCCCATCGACCAGCGCTTCCTCGGTGAACTTCCTTGGAGTCCCAATCGCTCCAAAGATCCCCACCAGCAACTCTGGATCAAGGCCGACGGCACGTTGCCCGATGACGCCTTGTTGCACGCCTGCGTCGTGACGTACGCCAGCGACATGAGTCTCTTCGACGCGATACTTAAGCCCCATTCGATCAACTGGAACGACGGCTCCTTCATGGGCGCGAGCCTCGACCACTGCATGTGGTTTCACCACGATCTTCGTGCGGACGAGTGGCTGCTCTACGACACCGAGTCGCCGATCGCCCACGGCGGACGAGGCCTCGCGAGGGGTTTCTTGTTCTCGAGAGACGGTGAACTGAAGGTGTCAATGGTTCAAGAAGGACTGACGCGAATCACTCGGTCGGACGTGAAGAAGACGTAGGTGTTATCCCCGTTGATGCATCGACACGTAGTCGCGCGCGTCGCTGCCGATGTAGAGCTGGCGAGGTCGGGCGATCTTGGTGTCTTGAGAGAGCAGTTCCTGGAAGTGCGCGAGCCATCCCGACGTGCGAGGAATGGCGAAGAGCACCGTGAACATCTCCAAGGGAAAACCCATGGCCTGATAGATGAGTCCCGAGTAGAAGTCCACGTTGGGGTAGAGACGTCGAGAGACGAAGTAGTCGTCACCGAGCGCGACCTCTTCGAGCTTGAGCGCGACGTCCAACAGCGGGTTATGGCCGGTGACGCTGAAAACGTCGTCGGCGATCTTCTTGATGATCTGGGCCCGGGGGTCGAAGTTCTTGTAGACCCGGTGACCGAAACCTTCGAGCAACGTCTTACCTTGCTTCACCGTCTCCACAAACGCCGGCACGTTCTCGACGCTGCCAATCCTGATGAGCATCTTGAGCACGGCTTCGTTGGCGCCCCCGTGACGTGGTCCGTACAGGGCCGCCGTCGCGGCGGCCGTTGCCGAATAGGGGTCCGCGTGCGACGAGCCCGCGACGCGCATCGCCGTCGTGCCGCAGTTCTGTTCGTGGTCGGCGTGCAGGATGAAGAGGACGTCGAGGGCGTGGGCCAAGATGGGATCGGGTTCGTAGCGCGGTTCGGCGACCTTCCACATCATCGACAAGAAGTTCTGCGCGTAACTCATGGAGTTGTCGGGGTACACGAAGGGCATGCCCACGCTAAAACGGTGCGCGGCGGCGGCCAACGTGGGCATCTTCGCGATCAGGCGCACGATCTGCTTGTGCAGAATCTCGGGATCCGCAAGAATCTTGGCGTCCTTGTAGTACGTCGACAGGGCCGCGATGGCCGAGACCAACATGCCCATCGGGTGCGCGTCGTAGTTGAAACCTTCGAGGAAGCGCTTGCGAACGTTTTCGTGAATATACGTGTGGTACGTGATCTCTTTTTCCCAGTCGGCGGCCTGTTCGGCGTTGGGCAGCTCACCGTGCAAGAGCAGGTAGGCCACCTCGACGTAGGTTGACTTTTCCGCGAGCTGCTCGATCGGGTAGCCGCGATAGCGCAAGATCCCCGCGTCACCGTCGATGTAGGTGATGGACGACTCGGCCATGGCCGTCGTCATGAAGCCGGGGTCGTAAAACCAGATACCGGGAAGGATTTTTGCGAATTCACTCGCGGCGATGCCGCCGTGTTCGATGGGAATCTCTCGCGTCTCACCGGTGCGGTTATCGGTCACGGTAATCGACTGCGTCACAGTTCCTCGATTCAAATTTAGGGCCGCGTCCATCGTACGCGAGCTGACCAGTAACTCAATCGTCCTATGTGTTTCCCGAGGGTGACATCTCCATGCGGTAGGTCTCCGAGGTGACCTTGCCCGAGGCGGTCGGCGCGCCCGAAAGGGTCAGCACGACACGCGCGCGTTCACTCGCGGCGGTGCGAAACGACATTGGTACGAAGGCGTACGCCTGCAGCGGTCCCAGTGTCGTTCTCAAGGTCTGCTCGAACGACCCGCCTCTTCGATTGAGGGGCGTGACCCGTATGGTCAACGTGACCGGTTGAAGGTCGTAGCCCGCGTTCACGACCGACACGCCCAACTGCACGGACGTCACCGGTGGCAGCAACAAGACGCCGGTTCCGGCGGGCAGGGGCGCCGGTGCGACTCGAACGGCGCCGATACTGATCGCGCGAACGAGTTTCAGGGCGGGCGCGTGTTGAAGAACCGTCGCGCCATTGGCCGCGAAGTAGTTCGCGCTCTTCGAACTCGTCTGGTCTAAGTGCACGAGTCCGGGCTCTTTCACCAGTGCGAACCGGTCCACGTTCCACTGTTGGCTCGTCGTCGCCAGCGTCACCGCCGGGTTCACGAGTACTTCGGAGGGAACGTTGCTCCACGGGAGTGCGAGCGCCTTCGCAACGTTACCGAGCAGTGTCTGGTAGGCCTCGACGCGGATTTGCGTGATCTTGTCGAGTGTCTCGTTGACGTCGTGGGCCAACGCGGGACGGCGAAGCTGATCGGCGGCGTTGACCCAGCCCGGGAGTTCTCCTTCGAGTTCGTTGAGTCGCGCGGCGAGGGCGTACCGACTGAGCGTGGTGCCCTGGGACAAGAGCTGGTCGAGCCGCCCGTCGAAGTTGTTCTCTTTAGTGAGCAGCGTGTTGGCCAGTGCGCCGAAACTTAGATCTTCACTACTCCGTGCGCCAGCGGCGCCGTGCGCCGACCTCGAGACGTCTCGGGCGAACACCAGCACAATGAGCGTGACGATCAGACCGACGGTGATGAGCAACGTGTGCCGACGACGTTGCGCGCGAGTACGGGCCACGCTGAAAGAACTTACTCGTCAGCGATTTTTAGCTCGGGTCCTCGTAACCCTCGAGGTCGAGGATCTCTAATGATCCTTCGGGCAACGGGTGCGCGTCGTCGACGCCCCACTTCACGTCGTCCAGTCGAGCCGCCAGACGATCGACGCGGCCGAGTTCGGGCAACTCTTTGGCGTGCGCGGCGCCGCCAAGGTTCTGCAGACTCTTCGCGCTCACAATGAGTCGCGTTTCGAAGGAGGTAATCATGCTGTTGTACTCCTTCACTTGCGTGTCGAGCGCCTTGCCCATTCGTGACACCGGTTCGGCCACGAGACGGATGCGATCGAAGATGGTCTCGGCCACTTTGTAGATCTCTTCGGCGTTCATCGCGAGCTTCTGTTGACGCACCACCATGGCGACGGACCACAGCAGCGACAACAGATTCGTTGGTCCGACGATGAGGACCCGTTCCTTCGCGGCGTACTGCAACAGTTCGGGATCGGCTTCGAAGGCCACGCTGACCGCGACGTCGCTCGGCACGAAGCACGCGACGAACTCGGGCGCGGGCGAAATGGACTCCCAGTAGGCCTTCTCTCTTAGGGTCTTGACGTGCGCGCGAAGATCCTTCGCGTGTTTTGCTTCGAGGGTCTTTCGCTCATCGGCGTCGTCCGCCGAGAGCGCTGCTTCGTACGCGTCGAAGGGAAACTTCGCGTCGACCGCGACGCGCGAACCGTTGGGCATCGTCACGACGCAGTCGGGTCGAACCGATCGACCCGAGTCGCTGGTGGAAGAGACCTGGAGTTCGTAGTCGATGTGTTGTTTGAGTCCCGAGGCCTCGAGCACGTTGGCCAGTTGTATCTCGCCCCAGCGGCCGCGGTGGTCACTTCGCCCTAGGAGCAGATTGAGGCGACGCGTCTCCACTTGGCTCTTGCGCTGTTCGTTGAGGAGTTCGTCGGCCCGGCTCTTCACTTCGCCGAGAGCGCCCACGTGTTGCTTGTCAAAATCCGCGAGATTGCGCTTGTACTCATCGAGGAGATCGGCCAGTGGTTTCAGCGTTCGGTCAAGTGTCGTCTCGCGTTCCTTCATCACCTGCTCTTGGGACTGATTGAACTGGAGCACGGTCTGTTGCAAGACGCGATTCGAGAGGTTTTCAAAGACGCCCTCCATATTCGCGAGGGCCGCCTCGTGTTCTTCGCGGGTTCTCTCGAGGTTCTCCTTGGCCGCGGCGAGCTCCGACGCCCGAACGGCCAGTTCGGACCTTGCTCCGGCCAACGCTTCACGTTGGCTCTCGGCACGACGAACGGCGAGCGACCACGCGAGCACACCACCGACCACGAGCCCGATGACACCAGTGAGAGCCGCGACCATTTCATTCCCTTCGATCGACTGTCCCCACCCTAGAGAGCGGATGTCACCTCCCACTAACCTTTTGGCGTGAGTCGAATCTTTCGTCCTTCGAAGCCTGATGAGACGAGTAACACGCCCATCGTCCGGCTGAACGAAGACCTTCGCCCCCAGACGGTGCGCATTTTCGCTCTGGTGGGCGAGGCGATCGCTGGCGCGACCCACGCGCTGCTGGCCAACGACCGCGAACTCGCCAAGCGCGTCGTTGAGCAAGACATCGTCATCGACGATCTGGTCAATGACCTCGTCTCGATCGCCGAAGCCCGTCTGCTCGACAGTGCCGCCCTCGACGTCGAGGGTCGTCGCGAACTTTTGATCTTGCTCCGCATTCTGCCCGAAATCGAACGAAACGGTGACCTCGCCGAACACGTCGCGCGACGCGCGGCGCGCGGGCTCGGCAGCGAGATGTCACCACGCTCGCGCGGTCTCATCGAACGCATGGGTGAAGTCGCCTCAACGATCTGGCGCGAGGCTACCGACGTGATCATCGACGGCAAGTCCGAAGCGGTGGGCGCCATGGAGGACATCGACGACGAGCTCGACGATCTGCACGTCACGCTAACGGCCGAGTTGACCTCGGGCTCGATGAGTGTGCCCGTGGCCGTGGAGGTCGCGCTGATGGCGCGTTTCTACGAGCGATTTGGCGACCACTGCGTGAACTTGTCGCGTCGACAAGTCGGCCGCGACGGCGCCGACTAACGAAGCGCCAAGAGCGCTTCGGCGATCTGCACCGCGTTGAGGGCCGCTCCCTTACGCAGGTTGTCACCACTCACGAAGAGCGAAAGACCGTTCGTCAACGTGTCGGCTCGACGTATTCGTCCCACGTAACTAGGGTCCCGGCCGGCAACCATTCGTGGCGTGGGCATGTCGTGCACGACGACCCCGCGAGCCTTGGCGAGTATCTCGCTCGCCTTCTCCGGCGACAGCGGCCGATCAAAACCTAAGGTCAACGAGAGCGAGTGGCCAGTGAAGACCGGCACGCGTACGCACGTCGCGCTGACGTGCAGGTTCGCGATCTCGAGAATCTTGCGACTCTCGTCGCGCAGTTTCTGCTCCTCGCCCGTCTCGAGCGATCCGTCGTCAACGATCGAGCCAGCCAGAGGAATAACGTTGTGCGCGATGGTCGCGGGAAACTTCACTCCTTCGTCAAAGGGAAACGCCGCGCCGTCAAACGCCAACACGCGTACGTCGTTGTCGCGGGTCTTTTCGAGTTCGTCGGCCAGTTCATCGACGCCTTCACGACCAGCGCCGCTCACGGCCTGATACGTCGAGACGATCATCGTCGTGAGACCCGCCGCCAAGTGAAGGGGCTTTAGAACGGGCATCGCGGCCATGGTGGTGCAGTTGGGATTGGCGACGATTCCTTTCGGAATCGTGATCAACGCGTGCGCGTTCACTTCCGGAACCACCAGGGGAACCTCGGGATCCATTCGCCACGCCGAAGAGTTGTCGATAACGATCGCGCCGGCGGCGGCGAGTCGCGGCGCCAAGACTCGCGACGACGTCGCGCCCGATGACGCCAGGGCGATCTCGATGCCCGAGAAGTCCGCGGTCGCGGCGTCTTCGACCACGATAGCTCGCCCGTTCCACTCAATCGTCGAACCGGCCGAGCGCGACGAAGCGAAAAAACGCATCTCGTCGACGGGAAAATTGCGCTCCAAAAGTATGGCGCGCATGACGGTACCTACTTGGCCAGTGGCTCCGACGATGGCGACGCGCATGGCGAAAGTTTAGGTCACTCGCCGTCGAGGCCGAACGCGGTATGCAACAGACGAACGGCGTCGGCCACTTTGTCGGCGCGCAACACACAAGAGATTCGAATCGAACTCGTAGAAATCATCTCGATGTTGATGTTGTCCTTATAGAGGGTCTCGAACATCAAGGCCGTCACGCCCGGACTCGACTTCATTCCCCCGCCGACCAGGGTGACCCGTCCGATGCTGTCGTCACTCGTCACCGATGCGGCGTGAATCTCCTTCTGCACCTTTTCGCACGCGGCCATTGCCGCCTTGAGTTCGGTCTTCGCCACCGTGAACGAAATGTCGGCCAGATTGTACGCGCTGGTGTTTTGAACGATCATGTCGACGTTGATGTCGTCGTTCGCGAGTTCGCGAAAGAGCGTCGCCGCCACGCCAGGCCGGTCGGGCACACCGGCCACAGTAATCTTCGCCTCGGACGTGTCATCGGTAATAGCCGAGACGATGGCTTCTTCCATTGTGGGGTCCTCCTCCACGATCCAGGTTCCTGGTTCCCAAGTAAAACTCGAACGTACGTGCATCGGCACGTGGTGACGGCGCGCGAACTCCACCGATCGAAGCATCAACACGCGTCCGCCCGTCGAAGCGATCTCCAACATCTCATCGAACGAGACCTTGTCGAGACGATGAGCTTTCGTGACGACCCTAGGGTCCGCACTAAAGACTCCGGCGACGTCGGTGTAGATCTCGCAGACGTCGGCCCTCAGAGCGGCGGCGAGCGCGGCGGCGGTGACGTCCGAACCGCCGCGACCAAGCGTCGTGATGTCTCTCTCGGTGGAGACACCTTGAAACCCAGCCACGACGGGAACGAGACCTTCATCGAGGGCTTCACGAATGCGATCGGGGCGAATCTCCAAGATCTTCGCGCGCTCGTGGCTGGTGTCGGTGATGATGCCCGCTTGACTTCCGGTAAAGGAAGCGGACTTGACGCCGACGGCCCCGAGGGCCATGCTCACCAGCGACATCGAGATTCGCTCCCCCGCCGTGAGCAACATGTCCATCTCACGGGCCGGGCGTGTTGACGAGACGTCGTGGGCCAGAAGTATGAGGTCGTCGGTGAACTTGCCCATAGCCGAGACCACGACGACGACTTCGTTGCCGGCAGCGCGAGTTCGCGCGACGTGATTGGCAACTTCTCGAATTCGGTCGACGTCGCCCACCGAGGTGCCACCATATTTTTGCACGATGAGCGCCATGCGCACCAAGGATAGTTGAGCAAATTGATGCCCTTTGGGGCCTACTAAAGTCGCAACCATGGCAACTTCCAAACGTGAACGGCAGAAAGCGGCCCGCCGCGAAAAACTCGAACGGGTACAACGCTACGAAAAGCGCCGCAAGAACATCCGACGCGGCGTCATCGTCGGCGTGATCGCGCTACTCGTTCTCGGTTCCGGCGCACTTATCTTCGCCGGTGGAAAGCCCAAGGCCACCACTACCACCACGACCACGTCGGCCAGTTCGACGACAACGACCGTGCCGACCACCACGACGACCGCGCCCGCCGTCACCCAAGCCCAGGCCAACACCAAGGCCGTCGCCGCCGGGTGCCCCGCCTCCACGAGCGCCACCGTCAACACGAAGAAGTACGCCAAGGCGCCCGCCGTGACCATTGACAAGACCAAGACGTACGAAGCGCACTTCACCACCACTGCGGGAAACTTCGTCGTCAAACTCGACGCCGCGACGGCGCCCATTACGACGAACAACTTTGTCTTCTTGGCCCGTCAGGGTTTCTACAAGTGCGTGATCTTTCAGCGCGTGGTACCCGGCTTCATGATCCAAGGTGGCGACCCCACGGGCACCGGAACGGGCGGCCCGGGCTACACGATTCCCGACGAGTTCCCCAAACCCGGCAACCCGACGTTCCCGCTCTACTCGGTCGCCATGGCCAACACGGGGACGGCGCACTCGGGCGGCAGTCAGTTCTTCATCGTCACGGGCAGCGGAGCGAACACGATTGGCAACAAGTACTCACTGTTCGGCCAAGTCATCAGTGGTATTAACGTTGTCAAGATCATCCAAGACGCTGGAAACCCCAGTACTTCCTCCAACGGCATCCCGCCGTTAGTCACCCACCGTATTTTGAACATCACGATAAGCGAGTCATAGACCATGAGCGATCACATGCCCAACCCCGATGGTTCAAGCCCGAAGCGCCAGAAGTTTGACGCCGCGCCCGAGATGATCATCGATCTGGACAAGACCTACACCGCAACAATGGTCACCTCCAAGGGGACCATGGAGCTCCTCCTCGATCACCACGGCGCGCCCGTGACGGTGAACAGTTTCGTGTTCCTCGCGCGTTGGCACTACTACGACGGCATTGTGTTTCACCGCATCATTCCCGGTTTCGTCCTGCAAGGGGGCGATCCCACGGGTAGCGGCGCCGGTGGTCCGGGCTATCGCTTCAACGACGAACTGCCCAAACCCGGTCGTTACGAACTGGGTTCGTTGGCGATGGCCAACTCCGGACCCAATACCAACGGCTCGCAGTTCTTTGTCATCTCGGGAGCTGACGGCGTGCGCCTACCGCCCTTGTACGCGCACTTTGGCAAAGTCGTCAACGGACTGGACGTCGTCGCGACGATCAACGACGTCGGCACGCCCTCGGGTAAGCCCCGCGAAGACGTCGTCATCGAATCGGTCACGATCACCGAGATCTAGAGCTCGACCACGTCGTGGCCGCGCGTCGTCACGACGTCGTCACTCGCCCGGTGCCACGACGTTCCGTCAAAGTACACGACGCCGCGAGGTCCAAGTACCGCCAAGGTGATCTCAGTGCCCAACAGCGTTCTGGTCCGCGAGAGCTGTTCGTCGCTCTCGGGGGCACTGATGGCGAGACCGCTTCGATAACCAAGGCCCGTCGTCGGCGCCCCACCGCGAGGATCGATCATCACCTCGCCGAGGAGCGACGCAACGGAGCCCACGGCCACCAGGTGCCGGGCGTCACGAATCGCGTCCCCGACGGGCGACGCGTGCCAGACGCTCTTCGCGTGCAGAGCTGAGCCGTCACTCAGGACTACGAGATCGGCGTTCTTGATCCGTTCGACAAAGTACGGCTCCTCGTTCGACGCTCGGTCCGCGATCATGAGGGCCTCCACCTTCGCACCGGACTCTTCGAACAGAACGGAAAGTTCGATGGCGGCTTCGTTGATTCCCAGAAAGGCCGCGGCCGTCGGAAGAAGAACCACGTCAGTGTCGCTGGTCACGTCGAGCAACTCGCCCGTCGCCAGCACTTCTCGAAGGGCGTCAAGTGAGCCCACTACGACGGTCGTCTCTTGCATCACGTCCCTCTCTCATTCGTTTCTACCAACCGGTAACGCTAGTGTTCCCACATGAGCTTCGGAAATATAGGTGTCGTGGGTTCGGGCATTATGGGCAGCGGCGTCGCCGAAGTCGCCGCCACCACGGGCGCGACGGTGAAGGTACGTTCGCGTTCTGAGGCCAGCGCCGACGCCATCTTGGTGGCGATCGACCAGTCACTCGCCAAGCAGGTCGAAAAAGAGAAGCGCACCGTCGAAGAGGCCGCCGCGATTCGCCAACGAATCAGCGTCACCACCAACCTCGACGATCTCGCTGACTGCGATCTGGTCATCGAGACCGTCGTGGAAGACCTCGAAGTGAAGATGGAGCTCTTTCGAGCGCTCGACGCCGTCGTCGGTCCCACGACCATCATCGCGACGTGCACGTCGACGCTGCCGATCATTGATCTGGCGATGCAGACCTCACACCCCGAGCGGGTCTGTGGGGTGCACTTCTTTAACCCGGTGCAGGCCATGGCGCTCGTGGAAGTCGTGCGACCACTGTGCGCGAGCGACGAAACCATCGCGGCGGTGACCGAGTTCGTCTTCTCGTGTAACAAGGAGCCCATTGAGGTGAAGGACCAGGCGGGCTTCATCGTGAACGCGCTGCTCTTTCCCTACCTCAACAACGCCGTACGACTGCTCGAGCAGGGCGTCGCGACCAAAGAAGGCATCGACGCGGCGATGAAGGGTGGCTGCGGCTTTCCGATGGGACCGTTCGCGCTGCTCGACCTCGTCGGTCTGGACACGTCGCTCGCCATTCTTGACGCGCTCTACGCCGAGTACGCCGACGCGAACTACGCGCCGGTGCCCCTGCTTCGCCGCATGGTCAGCGCGGGGATGTTGGGGCGAAAGTCCGGCGCGGGCTTCTATCAGTACCAGCAGTAACGGGTAACGGGAGGAACAGTGAAGGAACGTTCCAAAGCGTGGGTCATGCGGACCTACTCCGGTCACTCGAGCGCCACCGCGTCGAACGAGCTCTACCGCAGCAATCTCGCCAAGGGCCAGACCGGTCTCTCCATCGCCTTCGATCTGCCGACCCAGACCGGCTACGACCCCGACGATCCCAACGCCGCGGGCGAAGTGGGCAAGGTTGGCGTACCCGTCGCGCATCTCGGCCACATGCGCCAACTCTTTGCGGGCCTTCCCTTGGGCGAAATGAACACCTCGATGACCATTAACGCGACGGCCGCGTGGCTCTGGGGTCTCTACTTGGCCCTCGCGGAAGAAGAGGGCGTTGACTTTAACGCTCTTCAGGGCACCACCCAGAACGACATCGTGAAGGAGTACTTGAGTCGCGGCACGTACATCTTCGCGCCCGAACCTTCCAAGCGGCTCATCGCCGACATGATCGCCTACGGCATTCACCACGTCACCAAGTGGAACCCCATCAACGTCTGCAGCTACCACCTCCAAGAGGCCGGCGCGACGCCCGCCCAGGAGATCGCCTACGCGCTCGCGACCGCGATTGACGTCTTAGACGCCGTGCGCGACTCGGGCAAGGTCGAAACCAAACTCATGCCCGAAGTCGTCGGACGCATCTCCTTCTTCGTCAACGCGGGCGTGCGCTTCATTGAAGAGGTCGCAAAAATGCGCACCTTCACCGCGATGTGGGACGAGATCTGCCGCACTCGCTACGGGGTCGACGACCCCTCGCTGCGTCGCTTTCGCTACGGGGTGCAGGTCAACTCACTCGGACTTACCGAGCAACAGCCCGAGAACAACGTGCAACGAATCGTCCTCGAAATGCTCGGCGTCACGTTGAGCGCCGACGCCCGCGCGCGCGCCGTACAGCTGCCGGCGTGGAACGAAGCGCTCGGACTGCCTCGGCCGTGGGACCAACAGTGGAGTCTTCGCGTCCAACAGGTTCTGGCCTACGAGAGCGATCTCCTCGAGTACCCCGACATCTTCGCGGGCTCGCGGGTGATGGAAGCGATCGTTCACGAACTGACGGTCGCGGCCCAGAGCGAACTCGACGACGTACTCGCCCTCGGCGGCGCCTTCAACGCCATCGACGAACTAAAGAGCCGACTCGTCGCGAGTCAGTCCACACGAATTGAGCGCATCGAGTCCGGCGAGCAGACCGTCGTGGGCGTCAATCGATTTACCGAGACGGCGCCGTCGCCGCTTACTGGCGACGAGTCACTCCAAGCGATCATGACGGTCGATCCCGCAGTCGAGCAACAGCTCATTAGCGACGTGAGGTCGTGGCGCCTCGAGCGCGACAACGACGCCGTTAAGGACGCTCTGGCGGAGTTGCGCCGAGTGGTCGCGAGTCGTGACGTCACCGACAACGTGATGGTGCCGACTATCGCCTTAGCGAAGGCCGGCGGCACGACCGGCGAGTGGGCCGGCGCCCTGCGTGACGTCTTCGGCGAGTACCGCGCGCCCACGGGCGTGCGCGGCGGCGTCAACGCCCGAAGCGCGTCCTTTGGCCAACTGGTCGCGCGCTCCAAGGCCCTGCGCGACAAGCGCGGCACCCCGCCCAAGTTGCTCGTCGCCAAACCCGGACTGGACGGGCACTCCAACGGCGCCGAACAGATCGCCGTCGCCGCGCGCGACGCGGGCTTCGAGGTCATCTACCAGGGCATCCGACTTTCACCCGAGGAGATCGTCGCGGCCGCGCGCGACGAGGACGTCGACGTCGTGGGCATCTCCATACTTTCGGGCTCGCACCTCGCCCTCGTGCCCCGGGTCATCGAGGGCCTTCACGACGCGGGGGTCGACGCGAAGGTTGTGGTCGGCGGGATCGTGCCCGACGACGACGCGCGCGAACTGAAAGCACTGGGTGTCGCGGCGATCTACACGCCCAAGGACTACTCCTTAGCGGCGATTATGGACGATCTCTTGGACCTTATCGAAGCGTCTAGTTGAGATGATGCGGGCGACGCAGCGAGAAGGGCCCGGAATTAAACCATCGTCCGGAGAATCGCCACGCCGGCGGCTGGTCTAGCACGCGTCGACGTTCGGCCTTCAACAGCTCCTCGGCGGCCGCGATGAGTGCGGCCATCTCGTCCGGCGGTAAACCGGGGCGCGGCGCGAGTCCGTAACTCATAGCGGCACGTTCCCGTGCTTACGCTTGGGCAACTCTTCGCGCTTGCCTCTTAGGAGATCGAGCGAGCGAGCGAGAATCTGGCGGGTCTCCGCGGGGTCGATGACGTCATCGATGAACCCACGTTCGGCCGCGACGTAGGGGTTCGCGTAGCGCTCCTCGTAGTCTTCGATGAGCTGCGCGCGCAGCTCCTCGGGATCGTCCGCTTCGGCGAGGTCACGCCGGTAGACGATGCCCACGGCGCCCGAAGCGCCCATCACCGCGAGTTCGGCCGTGGGCCAGGCGAAGGCCAGGTCCGCGCCAATGGACTTGGAGTTCATGACGACGTACGCGCCGCCGTAGGCCTTGCGCGTGATGACCGAGATGCGCGGCACCGTCGCCTCGCAGAACGCGTAGAGCAGCTTCGCGCCGTGGCGAATAATGCCGCCGTACTCTTGGGCGACACCGGGCATGAAGCCGGGCACGTCAACGAAGGTGACGATCGGCACGTTAAAGGCGTCACAGGTGCGAACGAATCGTGCGGCCTTCTCACTCGATTCGATGTCGAGGACCCCGGCGAGAATCTGCGGCTGGTTCGAGATGAGGCCGATGGTGTGACCATCCAAGCGAGCGAAACCGCAGGTCACCTGTTGGGCGTACGTGGCGTGCACTTCCATGTAGTCACCACCGTCCACGACCGACGTGATGACCTTCTTCATGTCGTAGGGCTGATTCTGTGACTGGGGCAAGAGATCGCGCAGGTTCTCGCAGAGTCGGTTGGGGTCGTCGCCGGTCATGATGCGCGGCGGCTCTTCCATGTTGTTCGACGGCAGGAACGACAAGAGGTAGCGGACCTCGTCGAGCACGCTCTTCTCGTCGGGCAACACGAAGCTCGCCACGCCCGATTTCGTGGCGTGCGTCTGCGCGCCGCCGAGCTCTTCGAGGGTCACGTCCTCACCGGTGACGGACTTCACCACGTCGGGACCAGTTATGAACATGTGACTGGAGTCCTTCACCATGAAGATGAAGTCCGTCAACGCCGGCGAGTAGACCGCGCCGCCCGCGCAGGGCCCGAGGATGACCGAGATCTGTGGCACGACGCCCGAAGCGCGAACGTTGCGCCGAAAAATCCCACCGTACGCGTCGAGACCGGCCACACCTTCTTGAATTCGCGCTCCCGCGCCGTCGTTCAGACCGATGATCGGCAACCCCATCGTCGTCGCGAGGTCCATGATCTTTTGAATCTTCTCGCCGTGGGTCTCACCGAGTGCGCCCCCGAAGACGGTGAAGTCTTGGGAGTAGACGCAGACCTTGCGACCGTCGATCTTGCCGTACCCGGTGATGACGCCGTCGGAGTACGGGCGCGACTCCTCGAGCCCCATGCCCGAAGCGACGTGACGATTCAACATGTCGAGTTCTTGGAACGAGTCTTCGTCGAGGAGATACTCGAGACGTTCACGCGCGCTCATGCGACCCTTGGCGCGATGGCGCTCGATCGCTTTTTCTCCACCCGCGACCCGAGCTTCAGCTTTAAGGGCCTCTAACTCCTTGAGACGATCTGCCATCGAATGCTCCATATGGAGCCAGAATAGCCAGAGCGCACGACCGATTCACAATTCAAAATGGACGCGAAGGCGCGAAATCGAACAACCCAGAGTCACCGCAGGCGTTACCGCGAAGTAGGAATTTCTTGTTACTCGTAAGTAGCAAATTTCTAACTCTCGAGTAACCAGTTTCGTCGCGACCAACTACTCGTTTTCTTGCACGAGCTCGATCAACGTGCCAAAGGACGCCTTGGGATGGATAAACGCCACCGTCGTGGATCGTGATCCCGGACGCGGTGTTTGATCGATCACTTGATAGCCCGACGCCTTCACCGCCTCGAGTGCCGCCGCGCAGTTGGCGACGCGAAAGGCCACGTGATGGAGCCCTTCACCCTTTGTTTCGAGATACTTCGCGACCGGTGAATCGTCGCGCGTCGGCGTGAGAAGTTGAACGTACGAATCGGCAACGCGCACCAACGCTTCCTCGACGCCGTCGGACTCGACGATCTCTCGATGCACCACCAACGCGCCAAAGACGTCCGCGTACCACGCAATCGCGGCGTCGAGATCACGAACGGCTATGGCCACGTGGTCGATCTCGGTTAACAAGGAGTCCACTGTTACTCCTTGTCGTGGCGGCGAAAGATGGTGAGGCGATCTTCGCCCACGCGAGCACGAAGTTCAGGGTCGGTGATGCCGAGTCCCTCGCTTGGTGCCACGCAGAGAACGCCAATCTTTCCCTCGTGGCGGTTGTGGTGCATCTGATAGGCGGCGTCACCAACCTCCTCCATGGCAAAGACCGCCGAGAGTGTCGGCACGACCGCACCGTCGATGATTGTTTGATTGGCCGACCACGCCTCGCGATAGTTCGAAAAGTGCGTGCCCTTGATCGTCTTAAGTTTCATCCACAGATGACGGTTGTCGTACTCGATCATGAAACCAGTCGTCGCGGCGCAAGTCACGATGGTCCCGCCACGATTCGTGACAAAAACACTCGCGCCCATGGTCGAACGGCCGGGGTGTTCGAACACAATGTCGGGGTCACTACCGACGAGCGATCGAATATCTCTGCCCAAGCGGCGCCACTCGCGTTCGTCTTGGGTATGTTCGTCCTGCCAAAACTGATAGTTCATCTCGGTGCGATTGATGATGTGTTCACAGCCGAGCTCTCGCAGCATCGTCGCCTTCGCCTCACTCGACACGACACCGATGGGCACACCTCCGGAGTTCAAGACGTGTTGCACGGCGAACGAACCGAGCCCCCCCGACGCGCCCCAGACCAAAACCTTGTCGCCCTGGGTAACCGGCTTGCCGTTTCGTGAGACCAACATCCGATAGGCCGTTGAGTTGCACAGCGCGTTCACTGCGGCCTCTTCCCACGTGAGATGGGTCGGTTTGGGCATCAGTTGGTTGGCCCTGACGACCGCGATGTCCGCCAGTCCGCCGAAGTTGGTCTCGAACCCCCAGATGCGCTGATTGCTCGCCATCATGGAGTCGTCGTGACTGCTGGGGTCTTGGTCGTCGACGTAGCTGCAGTGCACGGTGACTTCGTCGCCCACCTTCCAGTTTCTTACCAACGATCCCGTGCGCAGAATGACACCCGCGGCGTCGGAACCGACGACGTGATAGTCCAGAGCGTGACGTTGACCCCAGATCGACTCCGTGGCTAGACGGTCGAGAAAGCCAAAGGTGGGCAGGGGCTCGAAGATGCTCGTCCAGACGGTATTGAAGTTGATGGACGACGCCATCACCGCGACGTACACCTCGTTGGGCGCGAGTTCGGGCACGGGCACGTCGTCGACGTGCAGACTTCGGCGCGGATCCTTGTCCTTGCTCGCGACGCCTTCGAACATGTTCTGCTCGTCGCGTCGAACAAACACTGCCCGATACGTATCTGGCATCGCGATGGCCGCCAGGGTGTCGGGTGACGCCTTCGCCACGACGGCGTCAAGAATCTCACTCATCTGCGCGAGACTACTTGGCAATCTGATGCGGAGGAACCGAATTCGATCGTCGTCGCGAACGCTTCGCACGCGGAATCAAGGATTCTGAAGACCATTAGTGCGCGAAGGCCATGGGCTCGAGTCTTCCCAGAGCCGCCTCGATCATCTGATCGAGGCTCAGTCCCCGTCCCTTCTCTCAGGAGTTGCCCCACGCTTCTCGGCAAGTTGAGCAGCGACGAAGAGCGCCCCTACTCGGAGGTGTCGATGATGGCTAGCGAACACGGCGCGCCGTGGGCCACCGAATTCGGAACACTGCCTAGAACACGTCGCGCCCCACGCACGCCTCGATTGCCGACCACGATGAGATCCGCGTTGAGCTCCGTTGCCTTATTGATTAAAGCCTCGGCCGGGTCACCCGACACTTCGTGGAGCTTGAATTCGATGCCCTCACGCTTTGGAATGAAGGAGAGATCCTGAAGGAGTGTGTCGGTCTCTCCTTCAGTGGTCAGGCGACGAAACGCGTCGGACAAGTAGTTCTCCTGACGGGACTTTGGTTCGTACGCCGTGACGATTTGGAGGATTCCTCCGGACATCTTGGCCATCTCGGTGGCGGCCCCCGCGGCTCAGCGACCGCGCTCGCTCACTCCAGCGACGAAACGCCTATCGTTTCAGATGGATCCCCTCAAGGGTTCGTTTCTAAGGAGTCACTATGTCGCGCAGTGTCATCGTCGCCGGAAGTCGCACCGCCATTGGCAAGCTCTCGGGAGCCTTCGCCACCCTCAGCGCCCAAGACCTTGGAGGCGCGGCCATCAAAAGTGTCTTGGAGAAGACCGGCGTCGACCCCGCGAGCGTGGACGCCGTCTTGATGGGTCAGGTTCTTCAAGCCGGCCAGGGTCAGATCACCGCTCGCCAGGCCGCCGTGAAGGCCGGTATCCCGATGACCGTGCACGCCACCACCATTAATAAGGTCTGTCTCTCGGGACTGCAGACCATCTACCTGGCCGATCTCATGATCCGCGCCGGTGAGGCGGACATCATCGTCGCCGGCGGTATGGAGTCCATGACGAACGCTCCCTACCTACTGCCCGGCGCGCGCGCCGGCTACCGCATCGGTGACCAGAGTGTCGTCGACTCCATGATGTTCGACGGACTTACTTGCGCCTTCGACAACTGCGCGATGGGCCTCGCCACCGAGCGCTACAACAAGGGCCAGATCAGTCGCGCTCGCCAAGACGAATTCTCCGCGCGAAGCCACCAACTCGCCGCCGCCGCTACGGCGTCGGGCAGGTTCGCCGAAGAGATCGTTGGCGTCGCGGTGCCCCAACGACGGGGCGATCCGATTGTTGTAACGGTCGACGAGGGCGTGCGCGGCGACACCACCGCTGAATCGCTCGGCCAACTTCGCACCGCCTTCGAAAAGGACGGCACCATCACGGCCGGCAACGCGTCACAGATCTCCGACGGTGGCGCCGCGGTGCTCGTGATGTCCGAAGAGCGAGCTCACCAGCTGGGCCTTACGCCACTGGGCGAACTGGTCAGCTACGGCCAGGTCGCCGGACCCGACACGTCACTGCTCACCCAACCGTCGCGGGCCATCTTCCAGGCCGTGAAGAAGGCCGACCTCGACCTAAAGGACCTCGACCTCTTCGAGATCAACGAGGCCTTCGCTGCCGTTGGTCTCGCGTCGGTCGACGACCTCGGCGTGAGCGAAGACAAGGTCAACGTCAACGGCGGAGCGGTCGCGATGGGTCACCCGGTGGGCATGTCGGGGACTCGACTCGCGCTCACCGCGCTACTCGAGTTGCGCCGTCGCGGTGGCGGCGTGGCCGCGGTCGCGCTGTGTGGTGGTGGCGGCCAGGGCGACGCCGCGATACTTCGCTCGCTCTAATCGGGGACGTAGCGAGCGACGAGGTCGTAGCGAGCAAGACCAATCTGATGATCCTCGGGTACCGCGAGTACGTACGCGCCGGCCAGGGGAAATCCTTCGCGAAGCGACCGGGGAAGTTCGGGCACCAGCGACCACAGAAGTTCGAGCACCGTGGGGTTGTGACCGAGGACGAGTAACGACGTCGTCACCGGATCGATCGCGGCCAGTTCGATCAGGGCATCCTCGGCCGAGACGTCGCGCTGGCCGTTGTAGATCAACTCGCTAAATACTCGCTCGGTGACGAAGGGCGTTCCGTCAAAGGCCCGTCGAAAGGTCTCTCTGGTACGAGCCGCGGCGCTCACGAGCGCCGTCGTCGGGCCATAGAGGCCGAGTTCACTTACGTCGCTGGCCCACGCGCGAAGTTGTTCACACTGTCGTTTCCCTCGATCATTCAACTTTCGATCGAAGTCACTTTGACCGGACGTGGCCTTCTCGGCCTTGGCGTGGCGAACGATCGTGAGATAGCGCACGGGCGTAGTCTCTCGCATCTTTTGACTCAGCGAAAATCGCCCCATGGTTGTGTGGAGCCCGGCCCTCCGCGGCGGTCACGACATTTGTCGTAGTGCGAGTTGTCTAATCGCTTAGTACGCGACGGCCGTCGATCGCTCGGCCCAACGTCAAGTCGTCAGCAAACTCCAAGTCGCCCCCCACCGGAAGTCCACTAGCGGGCTGCGAGACGATGAGGCCCGGCACCTGCAGGAGTCGACTGAGATACATCGCAGTGTGGTCTCCTTCGACGTTGGAGTTAAAGCAGAGAATGACCTCCTTCACCGGCCCGTGCAGCCGTTGGAGCAGTTCTTGAATCTTCAGCCGATCGGGCGTCACGCCCTCGAGCGGATTTAAGACGCCATGCAGAACGTGATACGTCCCGTGAAAGGCGCCCGAACGTTCAACGGCCACGACGTCGGGTGGGCTCTCGACGACACAGATCACGGTCTGATCGCGCCGGGTGTCGGCACAGATTGGACACAGTCCACCGGATTCGGCGATGTTGCAGCATCGCTCGCAGAACGAGAGCTTGACCTTCATCTCACCAAGCGACAACGCGAGACGATCGACGTCTTCGCTGGGCTGGCGCATGAGCCAAAAAGCGATACGCTGCGCCGACTTCGGACCAACGCCGGGAAATCGTCCTAGTTCATCGACCACGGCTTGCAGGGCTGGTGGGTAGGTCACGAGATCTCCTCGGCTCCGGGGAACATCTCGGTAATGAGGTGATCGGCTACGGAGTCGACCACGAGTACTGACTCCTCAAGGTCGTCCGACTCATCCTCGATCGGCGCGGGTTTCGGAGCCACTCGACGAGCGGGGGCCGGCGCGCCCACGAGCGACGAGTCCACGGTCCAAAAGACGGTCATAGGAACCTTGAACTCATGTTCGAGCGCCCCCTTAAGACCCTGGGCAATCAGTTCGGTGTTTTGGCGCATCTCTTCACTCGGCACCGCGATCGTCAACAACAGTCCGTCGAGGGCCTCGACCTTCGCCGAGCGCAGCAAGAGTTGCGCCGAGCGTGACGTGCGGGGAATAACTCTCTCCACGAATCGCTCGCGCACGTCGTCGAGTGAAAGTGATCCTTCGCTCACGACCGTCGACGTTTCCACCGTTCTCGGTGACGCCGACTCGGGCGGGTCATCTTTTTTACTGACGACGGGCTCGAGCTTTGGCGACGGGGCCGGAGCCGGGGTCACGGAACCTACCGACGATCCAATGGGGCGAAGGGCCGGAGCCGGATGCGGCGCCGTGGTGACGGGGCGCCCAGCCCCGCGTTCGACCTTGGTGAGTCGCTCGTCGAGTGACTCGTAGGAGTGATCAAGTTCGGGCTTCGTCAGACGCACCATGGCGACTTCTAACATGACGATCTTCTCGGGGGCGCTCTTCATCTCGCGAATCGCGCGCCCAACGGTCTCGAGAATACGCACGCTGCGCGCAAGACCGAGCTGTTCACCCCACGCGGCGAGACGGTCACGATCGGCGTCAACGGCGTCGGCAACTTCGGGCGCCACCTGCAGCAGGAAAACCTGGCGCACCTCGCCGGCGAAGTTCTCCGCGAGTTGCTCCGGATCCCACCCCTCTCGCGCGAGAATCGCGAGCGAGCGCAGTGCCTCAACCGCGTCGTCGTGCGCCAGGGCGCGAAAGAGTCCGTCGAACTCCGGCTGGGTCTCGCTAATGGAACCGGTGGCGAGTAGCTGATCGAGCGCACTCAGTGCGTCGCGCGCCGATCCACGACCGAGTCGCACCGCGGCCTCGATCGTGGCGTCGTCCGCGCCAAGACCCGCGGCCCCTTCGACGTCGTGCAGCAACGTCGCGAGCGTGTCCGCGCCAATGAGCCGAAATTCGAGGTGCTGGGTACGCGATCGAATCGTGGGGAGCACCTTGTGCGGATCCGTGGTCGCGAGGACGAAGACCACGTGCGACGGGGGCTCTTCGAGGGTTTTGAGAAGCGCGGCCGAGGCGGCTTTGGAGAGTTGGTGTACCTCGTCGAAGATGTAGACCTTCCAACGTCCGGGTGTGTTGTGCCAGGCGCCCGAGATGATGTCGCGAATGTCGTCCACGCCATTGTTCGAAGCGGCGTCCAGTTCGATAACGTCCAGTGACGTCCCTTTCGCGATCGATAGACAGCTCGCGCACACCGCACAGGCGTCGCCGTCCACCGGATGCTCACAGTTGAGGGCCTTGGCGAGTATTCGCGCGGCCGTCGTCTTTCCGGTGCCGCGGGGCCCCGAAAAGAGGTAGGCGTGGGAAATTCGATCGTTCTTCACCGCACCCTGGAGCGCTCGAACCACGTGATCTTGACCTCTAAGTTCAGCGAATCTGGCCGGTCGAAAACGCCGATAGAGAGAGGTCACCCCATCGAGTGACGTGGGGGTCGCTTTCGCATCAGCCATGCAGTGATGTTAACGGTGCGACGTAAGGTGCCGAAGTCCAAAGCGGTGGTCAGGCGATCCGTGGCACCCAACACAGTTCGCTGAGAGCTGCTGGCTTCCACCCCTGACTCGGTTCACGAAAGGTCGTCGCACGGGACCCGACCACCGCTTTGAACCTCGGCGATTTAAGGCTACCGGAGAACGGTGCGACGCGGCTCGGGTAGCCTTGCCAGCCGGTATTCATTTCTCATCGTGGGTATCAATGTTTGGAGGAGTGCGAGAGCGGCCGAATCGGCACGATTGGAAATCGTGTGAAGGGAAACCTTCCGTGGGTTCAAATCCCACCTCCTCCGCTCAGTAGCGCTCGCACCTCGTGCGCCTCAGGGAGCTCCCTTGATTCCCGAGACGACACCCGCCACCTTCATGCTCGCCACTTTGGTGCAGGAAAACTGCGAGGGCAACGAAAGATAGAACACCGCCGGACTATTGAACTGAACGTCGAGACCGTCTACGTTGACTCCCTCGCAGTTGGCCGCCGTGTAGCTCAACACCGATTTCACGCCGAGCGTGATCGACGCCATGGCGCTTGGCGCGAGCGTCACGAGACCACCGCGACCGACCACGTGCAGTTCCGTCGCGACCGGTCCCACGGGCGTGTGGCCCCCGCCAATGACGGGCTGAACTCTGGGGATCCCCGCGAGTTGACACTTATAGAGACCTTCGTTCTCGAAGAAGAACGTGTAGTAGGTCGTGCCCCCGTTCCGGCGCTGGCGGGCGATGCCGGTGTAGAGCAGCCACGACGAGGGACACTGCTCGATGCCCGACTTGGTGCCCGACGACAGCGGAGGTAACTCGGTCCACTTCACGCCGTTGGTCGTGCGATAGAGCGCGCCGTCGAGGACTTCAAGGATCGCGCCCGTCGTACCAAACGTCGAGATTGATTCGGGCGACCCGCCGAGTTGAGCAACGTCTCGTAGCCGTACCGTCGTCCATCGTTGCCCGTAGTCCGTGCTGTACTCGAGACCGCCGCTGGCACCACCCAGGGCGCCGTAAAGAATTTTCTTGTTCCCACTCAGGTACAACGCGGCGGCAACGTCGCCCATGTTCCCCTAGTGGGGACACCTGGTCGAAAAATATCGACGATCGTCCACTTCTCGCCGGCGTCAAGAGAACTCGACAGCTCGTTGATGCCCTGATTCATCCCCTCTCCCGTGAAACAATCCAGCAGCCACTGACCGGAAGCAGTCGTCAGTAACTGCGGGTTGTTGAACTGAGCACAGGGAACTTTCAGTCGACGCCAAGATTGCCCGGAGTCCGTGGTCTCAATGGCCGTCGGCGACGCTGCTGGACCCCCTTGGAGACCTTCAGCCACGACGACCGTTGACGCGGAGAGTTCTGCCACCACGATCGACGAGCGAAAGGGTGATGATCCAAACTTGGGAATCGTGAACGTGGATGAGGGTCTCGTCGACCCGACGCGGTAGCGCGAAAGGGCGTACGGGCACTGCGAACCTGGAAGCTTCACGCTTCGCGCGCAGACTTCGCTGATCGCGAACACCGCCGCGTCGCTCACGCTAAACGTGGGAAGGCGTCCCGGCACGACGAGTTTGGCCCACGTCGCTCCACCATTCTTGGTCAGATAGAGGCCACCTTCGAGGTTCCACACGTAGCCAACTCTTGAGTTGACGAAATCGATCGTCGGGATTAGCGAAGGTCCGTGGCTCGTCAACGTTGGCAGCGGCACGCGGTGCACCACCGTCCAACTCGACGCTCCGGTCGTCGTCTTCACGAGAAAGTACGAGTTCTTCTCATTTCCGGTCGCGGACGCGACGCCGTAACCCGAGGATGACGTCAACATGTCCACCGCGTCGACTTGAGTACCCACACCGAGAGTGGTCATCGTCAACGTTGCTCCGTCGCGAACGGTGAGTGGACTCGTCGCTCGAGCGTCGAAAGGAAGTCCCAGCACGAGAAGGCTAACTAGTACCGCGGCGCCGAGCCCCACCGCCCAGAACGTTCGCCCGGAGAAAGCCCTTGGGTTCACCTCTCTCTTCACGTTGCCCACGCCCACACTCTTGCTCGTAGTTGAGTCGCTGACAACGGCGACGTCTTCACATTTCCGTGACGGTACGGAACGACTACGTGGCCCCGCGGGACCGGCGATTGGACTATCGAGCACTCCCGTTGCCCGGGGCGACGGCCCCACGCACGGGTCCTCTTCACCGCCCGTTGGCGAGAAGCTCCTCGGTAAGCAATAGTGGAATCCGGACAGGTAGTGAGTATGAAGGCTTCCACGAAAGAACTCAGCTTCGCTTCAATCGTGAGTTCAGTGCTGTCGCTCGTCATACTCGTGGCGGCGCTGACCTTCACCGTTTCCCTCATGGCGTCGTCGGCCAACGCGTCCTCGTTAGGGGCCTCGAACGCTCAACGAAAAGCACTCGCCACGGCCGAGGCGCCCCGTCTCCTCACGCTCGCGACGTTGCCCGCCGGATCAACAAAGCTCTCGGCGTGGATCCGCGCGGACGGAAAGGCTCTCTTAGCGTCAGGCGGTACGTCGGGCGATCCCGATCAGGTGCGTCTGACTGAGTACTTCCTCGCACCCGGAGGTAACAGGGCCCTCAACTGGCTCGACGCTCAAAAGCCCGAGGGCGGAAGTTACCTAGGATCGGGCTCTTCGGCCGGACCAGGAAGTGACAACGTCAGTTTCCGGTCGTTCTCGTTTCACGCGACGCCGACCTTTCTTACGCCTCAACTTCAGTACTCCATGTTGATTACCCCCAAGGGAGACCTAGGTCTTCGCGTCGACGCCGACGTGACGTGGACACCGCAAAAGTCCCAGTACTCACTCGTGCCGGCAGGAGCGACGAAGGTCGTCGTGATCGTGAATCGCGGACTCAACGTGAAGAGCGGCAAAATCACTACGGTGACGACCACCGACGCGACGACGATCACCGATTTCCGCTTGCGCGTAAATCAGCTTCCAGCGTTAAGTCCCGGCGGAAGACTCTGCCCCGTAGACGTCGGTGCGTCGCTGACGCTGCGATTCTTCAACGCGGGCGCGTCACGCCCCTACGCCGTCGTGGACGCGGACCCGGGTGGCTGTGGAATCGTCAAGATTCTTCTGTACCGCGCCAACGACACACTTCTTGGTATGACTAACGTCTCCGGTGGCTATACCTTCGCCAAGTACGTGGCAAGGAAAATGGGCATCACCAACTGGACCGGATTTCCTCCGCAGTAACGCCGACGCGGAGACATGCACCCGACGAACTATTCGTCTCGTCGCTCCTCGAAGAAGTCACGAAGCAGCTCAGCCGACTCTGGCGCTAAGACGTCATAGGTGAGCGACGCCTCGTGAAGTAAGCGCGGATCACTCAAGAGGTTGTAGCGAGAGCCGACCGCGCCCGCCTTCTCGTCGGTGGCACCGATGACGACGCGCGACACTCGCGCGTTCAACAGCGCGCCCGCGCACATTACGCAGGGCTCGAGCGTGACGTAGGCGGTTACCCCGTCCATGCGCCAGCGTGCCCTCGAACTCGCCGCCGCGCGTAGCGCCACCACTTCCGCGTGGGCCGTAGGGTCGCGATCGACCTCGCGACGATTCTCACCCACGCCGATCACGACGCCGTTTTCTACGAGCACGCATCCCACGGGCACGTCGTCGTGCGAACCAGCGCGTTTCGCCGCGTCGAGGGCTTCGCGCATGAAGCGCTCGTCGTCTACGTCCATGACGACGAAGCGTAGGACACGTCGGCCCACCGAAGTCCTCGTCCACGAGCGTTGTAGACTTCTCGACGGAGGGGTGCGAGAGCGGCCGAATCGGGCAGTCTCGAAAACTGCTGTGTCTACGGGCACCGTGGGTTCAAATCCCACCTCCTCCGCCAGCGAGAAACGGGTGACTCAGTCACCCGTTTCGTCGTCCTCGTGACGGTTTCCCGGCGTACCAGTACGCTTAGAGCGTCTAACGCAGGTCGAACCGTCCCGGGAGAACACTATGGTTTCGTCAATTGAATCGTCGGTCGGTACCGAGCGCAAGGTCGTGACTGAACTTCCCGGACCAAAGTCCCAGGCGTTGCACCAACGCCGCAAGGCCGTCGTGAGCGCCGGACTCACCAACGGTTTTCCCGTCTACATCGAACGCGCCGAGGGCGCCATTCTCGTCGACGTCGACGGCAACCACTTGCTCGACCTCGGATCGGGCATCGCCGTCACGACCATTGGTCACGCCGTACCAGCGCTGGTGGACGCCGTCTCGCAACAAGTCGCGAACTTTACCCACACCTGTTTTATGGTGACACCCTACGAGAGTTACGTCGAGGTCTGCGAAGAGCTCGCCGACCTCACGCCGGGTTCGTTCGCCAAGACCTCAGCACTCTTTAACTCCGGTGCCGAGGCCATTGAGAACGCCGTCAAGGTCGCGCGCCTCGCGACGGGTCGAAGTGCCATAATCGTCTTCGAGCACGCCTATCACGGTCGCACCAACTTGACCATGGCCCTCACGGCCAAGAACATGCCCTACAAGGATCGCTTCGGGCCGTTCGCGCCCGAGATCTATCGAGTTCCCATGAGCTATCCCTTCCGCGACGGACTAAGCGGCGCCGAGGCGGCCGCCAACGCGATCAAGATCATCGAAACCGACGTGGGCGCGGAGAACGTCGCGGCCCTCTTGATTGAGCCCATCCAAGGCGAGGGGGGCTTCGTCGTGCCGGCGGAGGGATTCCTGCCCGCTCTGTCGAAGTGGACGACCGATCACGGCGTCGTCTTTATCGCCGACGAGATTCAAAGTGGCTTCTGTCGCACGGGTGATTGGTTCGCCGTCGACCACGAGGGCGTCGTGCCCGACATCGTCGCGACCGCCAAGGGACTCGCCGGCGGTATGCCGCTCGCGGCCGTCACCGGGCGAGCGGAACTGATGAACGCGGTCCACGAGGGCGGACTCGGGGGCACCTACGGCGGAAACCCCGTCGCGGCCGTCGCGGCTCTCGCCACGATTAAGACGCTCCGCGACCGCAACCTCGTGGCGCGTGCGCGCGAGATCGGTGAGACGTTGTTGGCGAATCTGAGCTCTCTTCAAAAGGACGTCGCGATTATCGGCGACGTTCGAGGCCGCGGCGCGATGGTCGCCATGGAACTCATTGAACCCGGCACCAAAACGCCCAACGCCGCGGCCGCGAAAACAATCGTGAGCTACTGCCAGCAGCACGGCGTCGTGGCGCTGACGGCGGGCACGTACGGCAACGTCATCCGCCTCTTGCCACCGCTCATCATTAGCGACGAGCAACTTACCGACGGATTGAGTGTGCTCGGCGAGGCCGTTCGATCCGTTCAGTAGTTCTCACTACCACTGACGCGTTGATTCGACATTGAATTCATGAGCCCAGCCCTCACTCGCGTGGGCGCCCACTGGCGCCTGGTGGCGATGTTCGCTGTCGGCGCGCTCGTCCTCGCGAGTTGCGGCACCGCGAAGGTGGCGATTCCCCGACTGAGTGGCGCACCCGCTCTCAGCATTTCGGTGCCGTTGTCGAACGTGGGCTGCACGCTCAACGACGTCTGTGTCGCCGTGGGCACGTCGAGCGCCAGTGTCGGACCAACGTCCGTTGGCGAGGTCGCGACGCCGAGCGGTCGCTGGCTAAATCTCACGCTTCCCGCGTCGACGTCACCACTGATCACTTCCTTGGCGTGTATGGGAACGCAGTGTTTACTCGGCGGCTCTCAGCCCGGTCATGATCTCTTGTGGCGCTTTAGCGCGAGCGGCGACACGCTCGCCGTTGTGACCCCGCCACCGGGCGGGATTGGTATCGACGCCCTCAGCTGTAACGGACTGATCTGCGCGCTCGTTGACACCAGCGCACTCGACGCCACGCCGCGCTTTAGTTTTAGCGCCGACGGCGGTCTTACCTGGACCAACCCTCTCGACATGACGTGGGCTAGTAGCGACGCCATTACTTCGATCTCGTGTGGGATGGTCTTTGACTGCGTCGTAGGCGCGCTCTCGGTGCACCACCAGTTCTCGCTCTACGTGACGCGTGACGGCGGCACCACGTGGACGAAGCGCGTCACGCCGAGTCCGTGGACGGCGCTCACGTCGCTGTCGTGTACGAGGCTTCGTTGCGTGGCGCTCGCGAGCACCAACACCAGCGCCACGTCGAAGTTGGTTCGCTCGAACAACTTAGGTAAGTCGTGGACCAGTGTGTCGCTTCATGAACGGGCGAGCGCGCTGGCCTGCACCCCCACGACGACGTGCGTCGTCGTGGGTCAACATTCGAACCAGACGCCCTGGCTCGCCACCGTGAACCAAGGCGCGACAGTGAACGTGACGCTTCGTTACGTGCCCACGCCCCTGTTGAACGTGGCCTGTGGATCGAAAGTCTGCGCGGCCATCGGTGTCACCACGCTGCTCAGCGTGCCCGTGCCCAAGTAACGTCGAACGATCGTGGTTGCTCAACGTGGGACGAACGGCTCGTCGTCGTTCACGCCGCGAACAGTTCATCCTTCGGCGCTATGGGAGGCTGGTGCGGTGAGTTTGTCAACGTCTACCGACGTTCCGCCCGGTTGGTACCCCGATCCGTCGGGGGCTCGCCAGTGGCGCGTGTGGACGGGCACCGCGTGGTCTGAACTCACGCGACCCTACGGCGACGCCGTTGAGACGCCCCGTTTCGCCACCAACTTGGCGCTCGTCCAGGCGCTGCGACGCGTGCTGGGCGCGGGGGTCGTGGGCGTCGTGGGCGGCCTCGGTCTCTTAGTGGGCGTCTTGGCCCACTGGCCGGGCACGGCCCACCCGGCGCCCGAGTGGTTCGCTCTCGCCGCCAGTAACACGGCCGTCGCCCTGCTCCTCGTGGGTACCGTGGTGTGCGCCTTTGGCGTCAAAGAGCTGAAGGGTCACTGGTCGCTCGACGCCTTTTTGCCGGGCGTCAACCTGTTCATCGCGAGCGCGCTCGTCACCCAACGGCTCGGTCGGCTCCGGGCGTGGCGCGTTGTCTCAGAGATCGTCCTCCTCGTCGTTTTTGCGATGTCGTCGCGCGACGACCTGTGGTTGTTCGGGGGGCCCATGATCGTCGCGTACGTGGAGACTTCGTGGATCGGTGCCCTCATCGATCAACTCAACGGTCCTTCGACGATCGACGAAGAAAGCGCCTCGTAGGATGACTCGGGCGTCGTTACCCGACGTCGCCGTGGGGGTCTAGCGATGTACGAATGGTCCGACGAGCACCAGGCGATCATCGACGTCGTGCGTCGATTCGTGGACGAAGAAATTCGCCCCCACCTCGACGACCTCGAACACTACGGCGTGGCGCCCTACGAGATCCTGCGAAAGATGTACGACGTCTTTGGACTTCGCGCGATGGCCCAGGAGTCCTTTCGACGCCAACTCGAACGCAAGCTCGCCGGCGACGACGCGCCCAACGAGGTCCGCCGCGACCCGGCCTTGACGCTCATCCCCACGATTGAGCTCTGTCGGGTGAGTCCGGGCCTCGTGACCTCGCTGGGAGTGTCGACGGGCCTCGCGGCTGGGACCATCAACAAACTCGGCACCGCGCGCCAGATGGAACGTTGGGGCCTTGACCTGATGACCCTCGACAAGATTGGCGCGTGGGCCATCACCGAACCCGACTCGGGTTCCGACGCGCTCGGGGGCATGCGCACGAGCGCGCGACGCGACGGCGACGGCTACGTCTTGAACGGACAGAAGACCTGGATCACCAACGGCCCCTACGCCGACACGATCGTGCTCTACGCCAAACTCGACGACGGCAGTGGTGAAGAGACGCGACAACGAAAGGTCCTCACCTTCGTGCTCGATCGGGGCATGGAGGGACTCGAACAGTCCAAGCCCATGCGAAAGATGGGCCAGCACGCCTCGCCCACGGGCGAGATCTTCTTGACGGACGTGGTCGTGGGACGCGATCGACTACTGGGCGAGAGTGAAGAGACGAAGGGCGGCGGTCGCCAGAGTGCGAAGGACAACTTCGTCGCCGAGCGCGCGGGCGTCGCCGCGATGTCGCTGGGCATCATTGAAGAGTGCACGCGCATCGCGATCGACTACGCCCAACACCGCACGCTCTGGGGTACGCCCATTGGCGAGTATCAACTCATACAACTCAAACTCGCCCAGATGGAGGTCGCGCGCGTTAACGTTCGAAACCTCGTCTTTACCCACGTCGAGCGCTCCCTGGACGGGGCCACGCCGAGTCTCGCCGAAGCGTCCGCCATGAAGCTCTACGCCGCGCAGGCCGCCTGTCAAGTCGCCGACGACGCCATACAGATCTTGGGCGGGAACGGCTACATCGCCGAATACCGCGTCGAACAACTCAGTCGCGACGCGAGGGTGCTGCGTATCTACGCCGGCACCGACGAGATGCAGGTCATCGCCATCGCCAAGGATCTCATTCGCTCCTAGAGCGCGTCGCGCAGTCGCGTCGCGACGCCCGTCCATCCCTTGTACTGCTGGATTTCCGGCGGCGCGGTCTCGAGGGCGTGCACGAGCGTGGGAACAAACGCTTCGTCGTGGTCACGCAACGACGCCGCCGACCTGACGTACGTGCGAATGGTAAAGATGATGGCCCGGGTCGTTGGCAGGTGACGAAGCGTCTGGCGTTCCACGCGAAAGAACCATTCGTCGAGATTGCCACCGGGCGCGGTGCGCGCGCCGGTGCGCTGGTGCAACGCGGGACTATCGAGCAGGGTCCAGTTCAGACGCCAAAACGACTTCTCGGGCGTGAGGCGATTGAAAAAGGCGTTGGTCGGGCGGGCGAGCTCTTGGTCGTAGAACGGCACCGGTGAGTGAATGTCGTCGAGGGTCGTGCCAATCTTGGCCGCTAAGTCCCAACGAGACGGAAAGCAGACGCACGCCGCGCGAAGGCGCCACGTGTCCTCGTGCACCAAGACGCAGAAGTCTTCTTGGGCGATGCGACTGGCTTGGACGACGGGGTGTTCACTCTCGGACGTCACCGTCGAACGATCGGGGTGAACGGCGCGAAGGAAACGCTTGAGTTCACTGAGCAGTTCGAGACTGGCCGCGTCGCCTTCGGGGTTCGTCGCCACGACGGCGTCGTAGTCGCTCGCGAGCAGGGCACCCTTGAGGGCCAGCTCCTCGTCGTAGTGTTCGTCGAACTCGAGCCACTTGGAGAGATCGAGGGGTCGAAGCCCCATCGCGAGACGCCAACCCTTGGGGTCGAGGGGCACGTAAGGAAACGTCGCGGTCACGGACTTAGCGGTCGCGCCGACGTCGCACGACGAGAAGATAGAAGAGCAGCGCCGCGAAGGGCACCGCGACCACGACGAATCTCCCCTCGGGCAGGACGGCCCCCTTGTGGACGTTAACCACGGAGGTGCCCGCCGCCAGGGCCGCGACCAAGCCACTTACGAGGAGAACTCGACCTTTCCAATCTCGCACGTCGCTAAGACCAGTCAAAACCAGCATTTCTACTCCCCCGGTAAAGAATAACTGCGAATAGTTTGGGTAATATTGCCTATGCCGAGAACTCAGCGCACGCGCAGCGCGCGGGCCGTTGCGAACGACACGGCCATTCGAGAAGCCGCGGTGACCGAGGTGCTACGCGTCGGTGTCGACCACGTGTCGCTTCGCGACGTCGGTCACCAAGCCGGTCTCACCCACGGAGCGACCTACGCCCGCTACGAAGACGTCGACGAACTCCTCGTGGACCTGTGGAACTCGGTGCTCTGCGATCGGGCCATCGCGATGTTCGAACTGTGCATGACCGCCGCCGAGGAACCCAGCACCACCACCGTCGGCCCCATTTTCGATTTCATCCGCGCCAAGACGCCCATGGACGTCGCGAGCGTGCAGGTGCTCTTGACGTCGCGGCGGATTCCCACCCTTCACGAAGAGGTTGAACCCTTCATCCACGACTACCTCGAGCGTGAGTCCCTCGAGTCGGGCCCGGTGAGTTCGACCTTCGCCCGGGGCATCACCATCTTCGCCATGACGATGGTGCAGATCTTCGCCGACTCGCAGTTCGGCCTGGACCGTGACTACCAGAGTGTTCTCGAGAAGTTGCTGCTCGAGACCCTCGAAACCGATCCCCGCGACGTTGACGAGGTGAAGCTCCACGAGCCCGAGGATGGGATCGTGCTGGCGCCGGGTGACGATCTGAAGACGCAACTCGCCTACGCCACGTTTGGCGTCGTGGGAAAGAGTGGCTACACCAGAGCCACCATTTCGCGCATCGCGCGTCGCGCCAACTGCTCACCGGGCGCGATCTATAAGTTGTACCCCTCCAAGGAAGACCTCGTCATCGCGGCGTTCCACGATCTCATGCGCGCTCGATGGATGAGAGCTTCCAACTTCATCAACGTGCTCGAAGAGGGTTCGCTCACGCAACTGCTCTACGGTTCGGCGAGCAGCCACAACGCGGTGCGTCGGAGCTTTACGCTAGAGACGGCCCTCGCCGCGGCCCACAGTGACAAACTCCGCGGAGCCATCTTGGGCCAACTCAGCGAACTCGAAGCCGTCATCCCCCTACTCACCAACATCAGTGACGACGAGAAGAATCGTCTGCGCTACCTCATACGATCGATCATGTTCGTCACCATCGGCGTCACCTTCTTGTCCACGGTCACCGACTCGCTGGAGCACGTCGATTTCAACCAGTTCGCCGAACCATTTCGTCGAGCGGTCTTACGAGACGGCGTGCCCACGTGGAGCGAGATGTGTCACCAGATCCTCGAACTGGTCGAAACTCGAGGCTTCTAGGCGCTCGCTTTGGGCGGCGGCGCGGCCATCAGCGTCTCTAGGCGGTCCAGTATCCCCGAAATGACTTCGTCCTGGGCGAGCAGGTGCTTTTGAATCTCTTCGGACTCTTTTAGTACCGCCTCGGCGTCCTTGTACGTCTCTTCAGATCGCTTATCGGCCGCGGCGGCCTGAATGTTCTGGCCGACGATGATGATCGGCAAGAGGACTAACTGCAAGAAGCTGCTGGAGAGCCACACGATGACGTAGTACGTGCCCTGGTGAATAGCCGACGGCAGCGCCAAGAGGGCCACGATGGTAAAGGCGTACGCGCACCACATCGTGCCGACGACCAGCGTGACCTTTAGTCCGACCTTGGAGTTAATTCGAGCGAGGACGCTGTCTGATTTGGGCTTGCGAAAGTCGCTGGTCTTTACGGGACGGCCGAGGCGGACAAGCTCGGCGGCGCGGGGATGACGAACGTACTCATAGATTTTGGACATGACCGGATTCTCACACGCCACGCCACGCCGCGAGAGGAACTACTTCAATTCCTTAGCCCTTCATCAGATCCGGTGAAGTCTCCATACCTCGGCGCCACACGGAACGGGCGATGATCTTCGTCGTGTCGGCACGATCCTTGTAGCGCATCGCGATGTCGCGCGCCTCTTCGAGTAGACCCGCCGAGAGCTTCGTAGGATTGAGGCCGAGGGCGAGGAACTTGTCACGATTGACGTTGAGCTCGTTCTCCACGGCTTCGCGACGCGGGTTCGGCAGTAGTGCAACTTCCACACCAGTCAACTTGGAGATCAGTTCGGCCAACTCACGGATGCGGTGAACTTCCGTGACTTGGTTGAAGACTTGCGGCTTCTCGCCGCGCTGGGGCGGATTCTCCAGCGCGATCTCCACGCAGCGAACGGTGTCACGGATATGAATGAAGGCGCGCGTCTGTCCCCCGGTGCCGTGCACCGTGAGCGGGTGCCCGATGGCGGCCTGCATCAAGAAGCGATTCAACACCGTGCCGTAGTCACCGTCGTAGTCGAAGCGGTTAATGAGACGCTCGTCGAGCGCGGTTTGGGGTGTCTGGGTGCCCCAGACGATTCCCTGGTGCAAGTCGGTAATGCGCAACTGGTCGTTCGCCGCGTAAAAGGCGAAGAGCAGTTGATCGAGCGTCTTGGCCATGTGGTACACCGAGCCCGGGTTGGCCGGGTGAAGAATCTCTCGGTCGATGTCGCCGTCGGGCGTAGGCACCTTCACCGTGAGATAGCCCTCGGGTATCGGCGCCGAACCCGACCAGCCGTAGCCGTAGACGCCCATGGTTCCCAGGTGGACCAGCGCAATGTCGAGGCCGCTCGACATGACGGCCACCAGAACGTTGTGCGTCGCGCGCACGTTGTTGTCAACGGTGTAGCGCTTCGTCGTTGCGTTGCGCATCGAGTACGGCGCGGAGCGCTGTTCGCCGAAGTGCACGATGGCGTCAGGGCGAGCCTCGAGGAGTAGTGCTTCTAAGCGGTCGTACTCTTCGGCCAAGTCCAGTTGCACGAATCCGATCTCGTTGGCGGTGAGTTCTTTCCACACACGAACGCGCTCGTGAATAGGGCGAATTGGGGTGAGCGACTCGACTTCGAGCTCGACGTCGATCTTTCGACGACTCAGATTGTCGACAATCGTGACATCGTGACCAAGATCCGAGAGGTGCAGCGACGTGGGCCAACCACAGAATCCATCGCCACCGAGAACCAGTACCTTCATGAAAGCTCCTAATGCGTAAGCGTCAGTGACGGCTGCGGGAGCAGCCGAGCCCTTAATTCAGTGTCGCTCAATACTACCAACGAATTGCTCGCCCTCTCGGTCCTCGCCGTCGCGCGCGAGAGTGAGCCAACCAACCGACGATTGCGTTGTCGACGAGTTAATCGGGATCGTTCCGGAACGTCGATGTCCATTTGCTCGGTCCAAGGAACTCGAACGAGCGCGAGGTAGGGTGAGAAAACTTCCCGTACCAGTTGACGACGAACGACCAATCAGAGGTGCCCTTGAACTTTCCAACCGCAGTCACCACGTGCTTTAAGAAGTACGTCACGTTCTCGGGCGTTGCCTCACGATCCGAGTTTTGGTGGTTTTTCCTCTTCAACGTCGTCGGCGACGGCGTGTTTCGCTTGATCAAAGTGTCCGCACTCCTGACCATCTGGAGTCTCGCGCTCTTCCTGCCCGCCCTGGCCGTGAACGTTCGGCGCCTTCACGACACGGGCCGATCGGGCTGGTGGTACTTTGCCTGGATCCTCTTTCCCTGGGAGATTTACCTTCTCTGCCAACCGACCACGACATTGGACAATATCTACGTCAGCGGTTGGTCACCCTCGATCACCGAGGACAACGTAACTTCTTCCTCGTTGAAGTGTCCGTCGTGCGGCAAGATGCGCCTTCCGGGACAGAACTACTGCATGGGGTGTGGAGCGAAGTTCACCGAGGGGTGAACATGACCGCTTACTTGGACTGATCTTCGCTCGATAACCGAGCTTTCGACGCGCGTTCACGCCAACGGTGCTCTCTCTTCCCTTCATTACACTTGGTGGGTGCGTCACCTCACGCCAGAGAACCAATCCCGACGCCTCAATCTGATCGTCTTGATCGTCTTTGGAGTGGCGTTTGGGTTCGTCGAAGCCGCCGTCGTGTACTACCTGAGGGCGCTCATGCGCTTCCACCAGAATTACGAAATCTTTCACTACAAGGTCTACTTGAACCTCGGATTCATCACTTTTGTTTCACCCATTCACTCACTAGTCGTCAATAACCGCATCAGTGACATTGAAGTCACCCGCGAGGCCGCGACGATCGTCATGCTGGCCTGTGTCGCGTTCGTCGCGGCCAAGGATTGGCGTCGTCGTCTGGGCGCGTTTCTGGTCACCTTCGGGTGCTGGGACCTGACGTACTACCTCTTCTTGCGGATTGAGGACGCCTGGCCACGCAGCTTGTTGACGAAGGACGTCTTCTTTCTCATCCCCGTCACGTGGATTGGCCCCGTGATCACGCCAATTGTTCTCTCGATCGTGATTGTGGTCCTTGGGGCCAAGTTCTACACCGACTGAAACCTGGCGCTACGAGAGAACGAAACGGTCGACGAAACTCTTTGCGACGCGCGCCACCTCTTCCCAACCACTGTCGATGACGAGCGAGTGGCCCCGATCGTCGATCTCTTCGATCTCGGTGACCGATTTGTTTCGACGTTGGCGCTTAAACGAAGCGTTGGCAATCGCCCAGGGAACCGTGTGGTCCTTCTCGCCGGAAATCAACTTCATTGGTCCGCGAGCGGGATTCTTGGAGTCCACTTGTGCCTCGGTCGAGGGATTCAGGTTCGCAAAGGCTGCTTGAAAGAGGGGAACGCCAGACCCCGGGACCGGGAACGTGTCGTAGAGTCGCTTGGCTTCGGCCTCGTCAACGGCGTTCGCGAAGGCGTAACGGAACTGGTCGTAGGTGAGCATCACGGACCGCTTCTTGTTCGCAGGGTTTCTCAGCACTGCCGACGCCGCCTTGAGCGAGGAGAACGGAAGCGGCAAGACGCCGCGAAAGGGACCCGGATCGATCGGCACCGAAACACGGGCTAGTCCTCGCCCGGCGAGCTTCTGGGTAATCAGTCCACCAAAGGAGTGTCCGATAATGGCGGGCTTCGTGTCCAGCCCCTTGATGACCTGAACGAAGTACTCGGTGATGTCGCCGACACTCTTGCCCGCGAAGAGTTCCGGATGACGCCGTCCCTCCTCCACCGTTGGGGGATCGTCCGGCCAGCCGGGGACCACGGTGCTGTACCCCGCGGCCTCAAACATCGCCCGCCACGGATCCCAACTGCTGGCGAGGAGCCACAGTCCGTGAACGAACCCGACCGGCGGCCCGCCTGACTGATTGGCGAGTGCAACTTGTTCAAGCTCTGCGCTCGTGGGCGGCCTGGACCGATCCTTCACGGCGTCGCTCCAATCGCGATGAGAGCGACCGTAACACGGAACAACGTTGCGACGAAATACTGAGTTGACTCGAACTCGTGAAGCGCGTTACGTAACTAGATCTTGAACGCGCAACCGTCCCAGTAAGCGACCAGATGCCGCCGGAAGACTCCACGAAGTTCAATGATCAATTGGTTCGGTCTTCCACTGAATCCGTCGTAATACTTCACGTCGATGTCGTTGGAGTCGGCCGAGTTAAAGCCGGCGAGGTCCTTCGGGGGCACGGTTTCGATGTCGAGCAATGTGAGCGACGAGCTCGAGCAGCATCGATAACTGTGCGCGCGCACGTACACGGAACCGCCGTGGGCGTCAACGAACTCCTTGGCCGTCGGCGAAACGAGCACTTCCATATCGTTATGGTACGCCGACGCACGGCATTTCGGGTATTCGTTCGTCCATGACAACGCGAATCATCATGATCGTGGCGATAGGTGATAGGGACGGTCAAGACGTCCCTTTGGGAAAGTGACGCTTGTCGTTCGGCACATGAAACTAATGTCGTCAGTCGATTTTGCCGCTCGTCTTCGTTCCGAGGAAAGTATTCGACTAGGTGTCCCTTGCTCGCCATTGGATCGAGCTCGCGATGTCATGGCTCAAATCATGCGAGCCCGATTCCGCCTCAAGGGCAGTCTCATGGCGATCACCAAGTCGAACGCGCTCCTCGTGAATGTCTTTCAGCGGACTACGGGATCGTCACGTCACTTCTAACCAATTTCGAAACTATCTCTCAGCCATCCAACAGGACCTTCACATCACTCTCACAAATGCCTTCTCTACTCTGAGAACTGTTCCTGTGAAGGGAGAACCTATGAAAAACATAACTACCCGATCCATTGCGGTACTCGCGCTAGTCGCCGCCATGGGTATCAGCATTCCAGCCGTTGCGTACGCCAGTTCATCGCCTTCGCCGTCGACCAACACGGCTCCAGCCGATGCTCTAAGTGCCAGTTTCGTTACGGCACAAAAGGCGCTCGAGGTCCAACTCGCAAATCGTGCAACGCAACTTCAGCACCTCCTCGCAGACGTGACCGGGGCGAACTCGCTGTCCGCGAGTGCTGCGTCGACACTCCAAGCACGTCTTTCGACCGAGGAATCGAGTATTAATTCCCTGGTTGCAAAGGTTCCGACGGACACCACCAAAGCAGAACTCAACACCGACCGCGCGGCGATGGTCAAGGACAACCGCGTTTACGTGGTGATGTCACCACAAGTGTTCGAGATGATCGAAGCCTCTGTTGTGGCGAGCCAGGTTACGACTATGCAGAGTAACGAGTCGACGCTTCAATCAGAATCTGCGTCGCTTTTAGGTCTGCCGGGTTACGAGAATGCTCTTAACCACTACAACAATTACGTCGCGCGCCTTTCAAACTGGTCAACAAAAA